>Ga0209633_10000344_pt1 | contig 55470 bp, 72 predicted proteins | sample Cruoilmetagenom1_FD_187290 | JGI IMG/M metagenome (GOLD analysis project Ga0209633, IMG submission 187290) | Oil polluted marine microbial communities from Coal Oil Point, Santa Barbara, California, USA - Sample 1 (SPAdes) (version 2) | ecosystem: Environmental > Aquatic > Marine > Oil seeps ... | reverse complement strand
CAGTTTTCGTCCAGTGTTGTATGTTCAAAAAATTTGATATGTCGACTTCTGCGAGGACAAGTCCGTAGTTTGAGGCGTCTGTCAGTCTGTAGACGATCCCCAGGTCTGACCTTATGTCCTTCTTGACATATGTAGCTTGCATGAAGCATGCATCAACACCGAGGTCGACGGCGTCAATCGAACGATAATCTGTCGACGCCACATGCGGACGCAACGGACGAGCAACACCCGACCCACTCCGGTAATGCCCCAAATTCTCTATCGCCTCCCACGTATTCCCCACCTCATCAAGCGACCCATTCAGCAAACCCGTACCGCTAAAAAAGTCCTTCGCCAACAACACCGGATCGGTGTCTTCTGTGCCCCCAATCTGCACACGCAACAATCGACCCTCATCCAGAGAGAACGGCGGAGTATTCAAAGGAGAATCAGCATTGAAAAACGAAAACCGGTCGTCCGAATTGTCAAGAGTCGCACGAAACCTCCCCGGACTGACCTTCCCGTTCAATTGACTCGCGCTATCCCGCCCCGCACTCGTCTCCGCACCCAAAACATATGAAGTAATATCCTCTTCTGCCTCGGAAAAATCCCCATCCCCATCGAAATCCCAAACAATCTCGATATCACTCTCCACCTGGCTTATTTCTTTGGCGGGAACAAACACAGCAGTGCCCGCTCCATCAACAGTCAGCCCACCAGGTTGACGCAACGTCGGAGCCAAAAGCACTGGAAGCGGAGACAACACCAACGTATAGACGTTATAACTCTCCGACTCCGAAAGCGTCAAAGCCGCAGGATCATCCGTTACCGCGTCCAACTGTCTCGCGGCAAAGAAACTCGTCGAACCATTGTTCAGACCGCCACCGCCATTGACCTGCGTCTGCCGATGCGTATAATTCGTCGGCCACCCAGTCACCGTCGCATCATCATCGGCCGCACCACCGACAACGATAAAAAGATTTTTCTCCGTCCACGAACCAGTCACAGAAGGAGGATTCACACTGGAACCGGCACCAGAAACCCCAGACGAAATGGTGAACACCGTCGGGTCAGCATTACGGATCACCCAGGTGATCGCAGAACCACTCGCAGACGTTGGTAGATCAACGTCATGCGTATCAGACGAGTCAAATCCATCGGAAGCTTTGCCAAAAAGCAGCATCGTGGCGCCGGTATCCGACCGTGCCATCTCCGTGAAATCACCTGTCGTGGGGAATGCCGCGTCCGCTCGCACGCCCTCCAGGTTGACCGAGCAGAGGATAATGTCATCCTCTTGAATTCCTGATGGGAGGGTGACAGTAAATGTGTTGACATTTGTCGTGTAATTATCTGTGGATTCTGCGACCCACGAGGGGAAAACAGCCATAAAAAACTACTCTCTCACGTCGCACGGATGATGCGTGTCACCGCGAGATATGCCGGATTCGCCCCCAGCGTGTAACCCTGCAACGATGTCCCATCGGTTTTTATCCCCGTATCGACAGAGACGACATCCCCCGTTGCGTTGTACGCACGTCCCGCAGGCCATGACGTGAGCGTTGTCAACCCGCCAATAACAGCATCCGACGCTTCATCCAAAAAAATTTCTGCCCCTGCCCCCACCCCATTGAGATCATGCGTGTGGTCCAACGTTCCGCCCGTCTCCCCCAGAACAGATCCAACACCTGATGCGGCGAGACCGAGCGAAAATTTGCCGCGAGTATCCGGCAATGTGAACGTCGTCGACCCATCACCAACACCATAGGTCGTCCCTATGACCGCAAAAAGATCCGCATACGTTGTCCTCGAAATGTTACTGCCGTCCTCAAGCAAATATCCATCAGGGGCAGTTGACCCACGAAAATCGACACTCGATCCTATCGGCACGGTATCTCCTGCCCCATCGGAAAAATGAATCACCGGAGTGATCTCAATTTCGTCACCCTCAGATGTTATGGACATAGGCGCATCCAACTGGCGGAAACCTCGAAGCTTCCCGCCAACGGATTTCGTATAGTAGTAGCCATAAATTGTCTGCGCCGACCCGGACGATGACCTGGTGAATGTCTGTGTTGCATACGAACCGGACGCGGGATCGCCTTCGGCCGTCACCCACGACGCAACAACCAGCGTAACATTCGCATACCCTGGAAAGTTTGCCTCCGTAAAATCTGTCTCGTCCAATGCCTCGATCTGTGCTGGGGTCAGGCCGCCTATCACATCATTTTGAAAAAGGTGCAGCTTCCAATCCTCCCCCAAAATGAGGTCGAGCATGGCGAGCTCTGCTTCGTCGGGCACACGAAATTGGCTCAATTCATTCCCCCGAATCCCCCGCGAAGGAGTTCATCGCGCACGACAGCGACCAGTTCTCTTTCCGAGATGACGCTTCCGGATACGTTCACGACTACCGATGTCCCTGCGCCTTGTTGTCCACGCATCATTCTTTCGGTGTCCGGGCCAGAGACAACTCTCCGGCCTGCGCCTTGGATAATTTCTCTTCCGCGTTCTCCGACAGTTGACATTCCCGATCCGGTGATGCCTCCATGTTGAAAACCGAGGATGTTTCGTACAGCTCCAACACCAGGTATTTTACTGAGCGCATTCACGAGAGAACGTAACTGTTTTTTCATGAAATTGATAGAACTCACAACAGTATTCTTGATTTTTCCGAATATGTTGCTCACAATGTTGAAAAGTCCGCTAAAAACGGATTGCCCCACGGAAATGATGGTGCGTAAAACGGACAGTACGACATCTATTGACACTGACACCACTGAAGCAATCGCCCCGAATACCGCTTGTGCCACGGCCAGAAGGCCATTGAAAATCGGTGTGCCGACGAAAAGGAGCGCCCGGAATGCCGCGGTTGCCACTGTGGTGATGATTTTGAAGACGATCCGTAGGTAGGCGAGATAGACTTTTGCGACGACCGAGAGAGCTGCGAACACTGGTTTCGCCACGGCTTTTATAACGTTAAACGACACTGTTGCCAGGGTGGAGATCGCTTTGAACGTGACTCGCATGGCGGCGGAGAAGCTGTCGGCGAGGACAGACATTGCAAAAAAGGATGCTTTCGCGATGACGCTAATACCACGAAAAACTTGTACGCCTGTCCGGTAGACCACTCCGAGTAGGTATCCCACCAAGTTGAGTGCCACTTTCGCGGTGAACGCCACTGCCTGGAAGGCCGGTTTGGCAACTGCGACAATCCCACCGAATACCGTTTTCACCACGGTGAGAATCCCGGAAAACGCGGCTTTTATCGCGTCAAATGCTGCGACAGCTGCGTCTTTTACAAACGTGAAGCTTTTTTCCAGAAGTGGGCCAACGGGGGCGAAGAAGTCTGCTATTTTCCTGACGGCATCTTTGACAGCATCAGTGACACTTTTCCACACACTGAGCGCGACTTCTCGTACTGTATCCCAGTTTTTTACAAGGAGTACGACGACCGCGATCACTGCAAGAACGGCGAGGATGAGTGGACCCATCGAAATTGCCCATGCAGCAGCGTTTTTTATCCAGGCGACAGAGTTTGCGACGATCACTTTCGTAAAATTTGCTATCGTCGGGACGATAAAATTTGCTATTCCCGATGCGAGGTCTCCGAGACCGGTGAGATAATCGACTGGTCCTTCTGCGGTGGAGAGGTCTTCGAGGCCGGTGAAAACGTCGCGTAATCCCAGGATACGTTGTTCTGTGCCGTCTGCCGCGTCTGTCGCTTTGTCGAATCCTTCGTCGCTTGTTCGTCTGAGTGCTCTGGTTGCATTGTCTGATGCGCCGACGAGTCCGCCTAGACTTTTTTCGGCGTTGTTGAATGCTGGTGCGGAATCGTCTCTGCCGGTGATGACAATTTCTATTGCGTCCGATCCAGCGGCCATTACAATCCCAAGTTTTCTACATCATGTGTGTCAGTATCTGTCTCGAATTTGTCCGGATGCGCAATCGACTCTATCTCCAGTAAGCGCAGTAGACTCGCCCCTTCATTGTTTACCTGAGACGGTAGACAGTGAAATCTATCGCAAATCCCGAGTACAAGATCTGCGTCTATTAGCTCGTTAGGTGCGTCTTCAAAATCTCCTGCGAAATTTCCACTGGCATACCACTGCCCGAGCGATGCTCTAAAGGGGTGGAGATTTGTGCCACCTCTTCCATCCACGTATTGATAATTTTGATGACGCTTGCAAGTCCGAGGTAGTCAAGACCTTCGGTGTTCGCTGGGACTGGAATATTGTTTTCGTCGACAATATTCCAGCTGATGAGGGATCTTCCAAAAAAATCGAATACTTTTAGGGCGTTTTCGGTATTCACGCCCACTTGTTCGCTGCTGATTGCACCTTGAATCCGCATGAGTGAGCGTAACTCGCCAATGGTGAACTCATGTACAGTGATTTCCAGTCCCAGCAGATCATCGTTCGGGTCCGCAAAAACTATCTTGTACGAACTCTTTTTAGGGCTGAATCCGCTACTTGTTACGACCACGTAGGCACCGTCCCGTCCCCCAGAGTAAATGGGACAGAAAACGTAAGCTCTCCCGATGAAGCCCTGGTAATCACATAGTCAGTGAGATAGCATTCGTTCGCGAGTGTCTGGCCGTCAACCACCATAGTGATTGTGCGTAGAGCACTCGTGGACGGGATCGTTTTGAACACGTCGTGTGCCTGATCTGTCGCAGAATCGAAAACGCCCGCCATCGTCCCGGAAAAGTCCGCAAGCAACAACAGCCGTTCAAATGCGGATTTATCAAGACCGGTAATGTCCTGCACCCCGCGCGGCATTGCGACGTCCAAGCCCGTGATATTCTTCCGCAAACCCTTGGCAGCGCCCGCGGCGTTGTCGACATCAAGAGTGGTCCATGCGAGACCTGATACTGCAGCCACTATCGCTCACCCCTTTGCATATCTTTATAAAATTCCCACTGTTGCTCCGGACCCCACCGGTCATCCCGTGATTCTTGCGCTGGAATGGGACGGATGCTCGTATTGCCGTCATATATGGGTTTTGCGAGGGATTCAAGATCTTCGTACTCGCCTATAACCCACTTGAAACCAGGAATTCCCCACATTGCTATTCCTTACGTATTTTGTCGAGGGATTCGGAGAAATGCTCCACCCACAAACCCGGTTTCTTATGCTCCACCTGCAATGATTCCTTTCGCTTTCCCCTACCATCGAACACCAAAAAATTCTCTTCTCGGATCTGTATTCGGTGTTGTGCTGCCCGAAAACAGGTCTGGCCAGGGGGGAAGACGAATTTGAGCATGTCGTCCGCGACTTTCTCAACCGTGAATTGCCGCCCACTGTACGTACGAATGTAGAACTCCTGCCTTCTTCCGAGGTCGGTGCGTAGATCCAGCACCGTTTTCCATCCCTTTTGGTACGCCTGGCAGTCTGCTTCTTGGCAGCTGATCGTTTTCCAGTGTGTGTCCGCTGGGGAATTGAGAGTGAAAATTTCGGTTGGCGTGGGTCTTACATGCATGTCATGGGTTCCTGGATACGGCGACGATCAGGTTGGCTGTGGTGAATGTCCCGGTCACGGCGATGCGTAGCCATTGTTCAAGGTTCCCGGTAACGGCGATACGCTCTGATGTGACGTCTGTTGCGGTGGTGAATCCACCGCCTGTTATGTTGGCATAGGGGTCTCCTGACCCATCATCAGATGATTCTTGCAGCGTGACTGTCATATCTGTCCCGGTGAACGCCGTGACATGCAAATACGCCTGCAACCCACTGGTAGACGCTGCCCCTGCGTCCAACCCGCCCCCATTCCCGACACCAGCAAACGTCTGTATCCCAGTAGTGAGCAAGTTGCCGTGATCGAGCACATGCCCGCTCCCCTGCAACTCCGTCGTAAGAGCCAAAGATCCGTCCGTACCCCTCGACAAACTGTAGTCAACTTGCTTCGCCGAAATACTGGAGGACACGTACCCCAACGTCTGCCCGTAAGCGACAGTGCAAAGCACATTCGCCATAGGCAAAGACGCAAGAACAGGATGCAATTGCCCCGCAGAAGAGTCGAAAAACCCCTCAAAAGACATTTTGGCGTCATTCAACCCAGAAATACGCATATACGCATGCTTATCTATACCCGTGACGTCCAGCAACGCAATTTCGCTACTAATCTCCAGGGAACCAATATCAGCGGATAGATGGTATTGATCCAGGACCGCGAGCATCCCCAGGCCGGATTGACTAGCCATTTTGCACCCACACATCCCCGACAATAATCGGGACCGTAAGATCCACCACCTGATAAAACCCGCTATCACCAGGAACAAACCCGGAAATTGCAGTCATCTCCACGCGCTCAATCTGAAAAATATCCGTCACAATGGCGTCCCCCGACAATCCGACTGAGGTGTGGATTTGCGCGAGCATCTTTTCCGCTGCATCCCACACAGCAACATCAATGAGATCTATCGGCGCAGTCATCTTGTTTTTATAAATTCGTACGGTGCAGGTCAGGGCCACGGACGTGCTGCTTAATCCAGAGAATGATGCAGATGGAGTGAGTGAAGTAGCGGAAATAGCGCAAGCAAGACCCGACGCGGGCAATGTGGTAGGCGAATTCCCGACAATTACCGCATCAAAAATACCAAGCGTTTCCGCATATGTCGTAAGACGCGCAAGAATTGCGCGAACATCAAGAGACGCCAAGAAATATCACTTCCCCATCGACTTTTTCACACTCCGCCGAATTTCATCTTCCGTGCTCCGCCTGGACACGCTAATCAACTCTTGATACGCTTTCCTCCACAACGCATACCCGGCAAAACCCCGCCCACCGAACTCCAACCACGGGCCATACGCCACACCACCATCAGTAATCGTCGTGGAATCTGCCGTTTTTATCTGGACGACACTTCCTTTGTAACGGCCTGTCGGGTGCTTATAGATTTTTGTGGACTGCCGAAAAAATCGCAGTGTGTGGCTTGAAAGTCCGACAATCGCCTCGTCTGTTGCCGCTTCGATGGCAACTTTTCCAACACCAGGGTAGGGAAAGTCCCCGACATTCAGCCTCACTTCTGCCATTGATAACCCCTAAAAAATATGTCTACACAGAAAAAATGCGTGACCTGCGACGATAACTGTTACGTAACGCGACTCTCTCACTCTCAAGACCTGCACCGCGGGCTTCCCTCGTCCCATCCCCGGCACCTATTGTTCGGCCGTACGCACTCGCCTGTTGCTGCAGCATCACCGTTGCTTCCGCTATGACATACGTACGCAATACACTTGGTACGTCCCAATAACAGACAGTCGTTCCACTATCGTGCGATGTTGCGACAGTCCCGAGGATTGCACGTTCCACCACCGCGTCCTTCTGTGCAAAAAGCGAATCCGTACCGTGTGATGCGAGGACCGATCCGTGAACTGCCCGCGTGACAGTAAGCTGCGTCGCAGAATCTACCGTCTCCACACGTAATGTCTCTGCATCCAGTCGAAGAAACTGTCCGGAGGAGAACGTCGCAGTAGATCCCACCAAGAGCGTTTTGTCGTTACTCGCAGCGGTTAAAGAGTTTGTTGCGTCGACTGCCGTGTCACCCCAGGAACGTTCTATTACTCCCACCCACTCGTCGTCGATCTTCAGTAACGACCCAATCCCCCAGTGCAACGATGTGCCCAGGGAGATAACAGTATCCGACAAACCTATGAGTCCAGTTGAATTGCAAAAGGGTGTAGAGCTTGCCGTATAGCCGAACGTGCCTGTTATTTCTATCGCTCTCTGGCTGGTACTCCCACTGGAAAATGTCCCAGTGTCACTGTCTTTTTTGATCTCTATCGAGGAGTAGGGTGGCCCGACATTCACTGGCTCCAGGAAAAAATCTGTGGACGGTATTGTTTGACCTGCGACAACAAGTGTGTCGACACTGATAATGTCGAATCCTTCAGCCCAGAGACGCCACGATTTTGATCGTGGTTTCGCAGGCCATTCCATATATTTTGTTGCGTTGAACGTGGGGTAAAAGACTCTGTTACAGAGTTCCCGGCTTTCGGCTTTTCGCGATGCCGATGCAATGACTATGTCGATTTGGGCATTTATTGCAGATGAGTAGTACGTGTCAGGGGAAAATTGCAAATCCTCTCTTGTACAGTACCATATGCCCATGTTATGCCTTATCCAACGGGTGCCCGGACCACTCCCATCCGTCAAATGGACAGACCAACCCACCCCTTGGACTCTCCAAAAGAGGCGTCCCATCGTTCGGGCACGCCTCAGGTGGGCTTTCCACCCACTCGGCAGTAAAATCGATATTTTGCCGCCGTATCGCTACAAGACTCTCCCACGACATTACAAAACCCCGTAAAAATATGTGGCGGCATGGAACCTACAAGGACACACGCACGTCCCATGCCTTGCCGACTGCCGTGTCGGCTACCAACAGTGTCAACCCCCTGTGACAACATCCGTACGATGTCGAGTCCTTTCACGCAATGAGATTGGAGGGCAGCGAACTCGGGTCGGCCATCTCTGCCAAATCGTAGATAAATGCCATACAAATACCGCCATCAACCGTCGCCTCGACAGAGTCAAACCCCTCGGACAGCTGACGGGCACGGATTGTCACAACCATTGAGTCGTTCACCGCATCACTCCCGAGATCAGCTGTTGCCGCTGCCGTTTGTGTGACCTCCGTCCACGCACCACCGACTCCAGGGGATTTCCAGAAGTGTTCAATCTTGACAAGATTCTGCTCCGATGCCCCACCGACCGACTCTTTCAAAGTAAGAATCGTCGAACCGTCAGCCTCGAATGTCACGAATGAAATTGTCTGTGCCCGTGTCATCGGAATATGTATGCCACTTGCAGCGGCGATGACGTTAAATGTAAAACCAAGTCCCTCAAAAGCCATGTATACCTCTCGCTATAAATTAGACTGCTACGATCGCTGCACCATTGTCAATGGGGTAGTACAGTAGCTTCCAAGAAACAGACCCCGTATTGCTCGCTCCACACTCCAGCTCGATCGCCCCAGGTTCAAGGTATAGCGGACTTGCCAACTGCAAGCTTGACACGAGACATTGTAGTCCTGCTGTCATAGCGGTTGCTGCAGTCCCAGTGAGCGAATAAAACGTCCCTACCGCATCAGCAGTGATATCCAGTGTTGCACACAAGTCCGTACTTGCGCCTGTCGCGGTCGGATTGAATACAAGTTTTGTAGCATTTATCTGTGTCTCGATCACCGTTGTCACCTCTCCAATAAGAGAGACAACATGCACACCGCCTCCGGTGATGGTGAAAAGTGATTCTGCCCCTGTCTGTGGTAGCGTCGCAGTCGCACGACTAACGAAAATACCTCCGGCAATCGCCCGTACCTCATCACCCTGAATCATCGTCGTCATAGCAGGACCTCAGGCTCTCGTCGCAAGCTTGACAAACGGGGACAACGTCGACGCACTTTTTCGAGGAGTGAGAGCAGTCGACAGCCAGGGGCGGCCATCCACTCGCGATATCACCTTGAAATCGGTCTTGTCCGATGTGAAAGAAGAGTGCATGCTAGATGTAAACTGTATCGACTGCCGGTCACCCACCAGATAATACTTCAGGTCGACAAACATGATGTCCCCGGCTGTACCTAGCGTCTCCATTTTCTCACAGAAAAGAAGCGGACGGCCCAAAATACTCATCGGCCGTGCCTCCTCCCCATTCTCCAGCCAAACAGCACTTCCACCTGTACCAACAGATTGCGCCATCGTCGCCAACTCGGGAAACGTATCCAGGTTCGCAATCCACACAGCATTATTCAACGACTGGGGAAGCATTCGGGAAAACATTTTCACCAAATTTTCCCACACAATGGTCGTCGCAGGCTGTCCCACCTCCGCAGCAACCTCCACCGCAGCAGAAGCATTCTTAAACCCCTGCGGACGAGACGTACCATTCCCGTCGATGAATGCAAGATCCTCAAAATACGCTTGCGCCATTGGCATCGCGACCATAAACCAGCTCTCAAAAGCCGGACTATCAGCCATAAGCTCATTCGCCACAGACGAATTCAACATCAACTTTTTCGGCGAAAGCTCGATACCACGAAATGTCGCCGAAGTCGTCGCAGGGGCAGTAGCCTCATCCTGCCAGGTGGCAACAACACCACCGAAAACACTCTCGACATGCGAAGAACTCTCCACAGCAGGGATAATGACGTTCCCACCCTGCATGGTAATCGGGGTTGCACGCCCACGTACAATCGAGGCTTCCAGCGCAAGAGACATAATCTCTGCCCGGAGTGTCTCCGGAATGAGAATACCGCCCTCCGCAGGCAGTACCGTCCCGTAATCGTTGTTGTATTTCTGGCGTGCTGCCTCCGACTGGGCATGCAGCTCTTTGAGATTGAGTGGATCGACGACGTCACGTGCCCGCGAGGTCACCGCCATAAAATAGTCGTGAAGTGGACGTCTCAGACTGTCAAGTGGTGCGCCAGGAGCTTTTTTGTTCGGTAGATGAGCTTTTCTCCGTGTGTATATACGCCGTATATCATCCTCTTCCACCACGACAGACGCTTGCGTGGGAGGACGGTTTTCTGTGCTGTCGGGAAATTTTTTCAGCAGCTCTGTGAGAACGGCACCCATCTGAGCGTCGATCTGGTCATCGATGTGTGTCTGGTTTTCCGAGGCGAAATTTTTCAGATAGTTTTGCAGGAAAACGGGAAAGTTCCCCTTTTCGTACAGCTCGGAAAATTCTTTTGTGTTTTTTGGGTCCAGTAGGTTGGCAAGGTCCTCAGGCGTGTAGGCAGAAGTTTCGCCTGAGGATGTCATCGTCGCAGTCATGTGCGTGGAAACCTCTCTTTAAAACCGGCCAGAATATTTTGCATGCGCTCCGCAGAAAAACGATTCTGTGTCACAGGAGGCGTTGCAGTACCGGAACCGACGCCAGCAGGGACACCACGCCCAGAAACCAAAGCGGCAAAGTCATCTAAATCCACCTCTGTATACAATTCTTCACTTTTTGTAAAATTAACATTCGGCTCAAGAACATCCGGAGCGGTCGCCCCACCACTGGTCGCACTCTCGTTGGACGCACCCTCATTGGACGTACCAAAATCGGCGACACTATCCGCAAGACCAACCTCAACCGCCTGCTCTGCGGTAAACATCGTGCCCAGATTTTTTTCGTTCGCAGTCATAAATTCAAGCCACTTCTCCGCATCCCCCCCAGCCCGCAAGGCAAAAATCCCTGCGATGTTACGAGTCACCATCTCCACCGTATCCGCAATATCCCTAAGTGCCGAGGCAGTACCTGACGCATACGTATGCCCCTCATGCACAATCATCATACTGCCGGTATTCATAACAATCTCGTCACCCGCCATCGCAACCACTGCCCCGATGGACGCGGCCACCCCATCAACAATCACCCGCACTCTTGCAGCATGATTGCGCAAAGCATTGAATATCGCGACACCCTCGAAAACATCCCCACCCAGGGTGTTGATATGCAAATCAATCTTTGCCGTCCTGACATTTTCAAGCTCGCGCACAAAATCCTGTGCAGTCACATAAAAATAGCCAATGTCGTCCATGATATAGACAGACGTCGTGTCAGAATCCGCAGGGACACGATTCTGGAACCGGTACCAAGGCTGATTTGATGTCGGAAGAAGCCGCTGCACCCTCGTACTACCCATCACTTGCCTCTTCCTCTTCTTCGGTTTCTTTCACCGGCGAGTCGAAATCGAAATACAGACGCCGAAACCTGTCGGTACCTGCGAAACGGGGAAGAAAACAGTTATTCAACCATTCCCGCAGGTCAACAAGAATGGGTTCTATCACCCATTTTGCAAAAACATACTCGGCAGTCTCAGCAGACGCCCTATTCACATTATCCGTCTGCCCAAGCAAAATCTTCGGCACCCCGAACGTCTCCAAAACAGCATCACGCAAACCTGCACGTAACTCAGGAAACTGCATATTCCGAACATTTGTCTCACTCGGCCGCCACTTCCCCCCACTCGCGATGAATATACGGTGAGCGTTGTAGACACCTTTATGGGACTCTTCCAGCTGTTTGGTGATCTGGGCCATCTCATGATCCTCAAGCACCTGTTCGTACTCAAGTACTCCGCCAGGATTTGCAGAATTGATGAAGAAAAATCTCTGCCAATCAGACGCCAAAGCAGATGAATGCAGCTCAGTGAAAAGCGATTTTACCGGGCCAATACCGGATATCGGGCTGGTCGGATCAATGTATCGCATGAAGTCGATATCCGATGCGTCATACATAACTTGCCCGCCGCCACTGGGAGGGGTGTACCGGTAGCCTGTCGTCTCCCCGAGTTCGTCGGTGACAGGATCGGTCAGATCGGGGCGGAGGTTATAAATGTGCAGAGGGCGATTAAGAAAGCCCGGAGTGCCTGATTTTGCGACATAGATGTACGCCTTTCCTGTGAGATCTCTGTGTGCCTGCCAAGTGCGAAAAAACTCTGTGCGCGACGTCTCCGGATTCGGCTGCCGCAACACGACGAGAGCTGGATGATCTGTGATCTCCGTTGTGCTCCCACTCCCAATATTTCCACGGTACAGGCGGAATGTCGTTTTCGACACGGCATTCATCCGCAAGTTGATCGCGGCCCAGAGGGTGGAAACTTTTGAGAACATGTCCATTTGGGATCGGTCTGATCCGGCGAAAAAAGTCCCGATGCTGTTTGGTGGTGCTGTGATAGGCGCATTCGACGTGGAGGTGGTTTTTCGTCGGTTGAAAATTTGCCGTATATCACCAATCGTGGATCTGGGCATGCAAAAACTTATTCTTCCCTGTTCGAGACGCACCACTCAATATAGAGCAAAAAACAGCCCATCGTGAAATAGGCATACTGTATCCCATAGTGGTAAGCGAACAAAACAAAACATATCGCAGCAGCAATGGGAAAAATAGTCTGCAGACGCACACTCACACCTCAACAGACAAAAACGATGGAGATTTCCGCAAATCCAGATGGGCAATCATATACCGAATACAGTCCACACCATGATCATTCACCTTCGTCGGCTGGTCAATCCCCGATTCTGTCTTCCGAGCCGACCACACATAACCCGCGATCTCCTCAACAGTCGAACACGGCTTCCCCGTATTGCGTAGTCGCAAATCACGCTCCAACAAGCTGTCGGAAAAAAAACATAGCCGTGGTTTTTTATCTTCCGGAATGCAAAATCTCGACTGTACCGCCTCTATACCACGCAATACATCTTTTCGTGCAGGTTTTATACTACGCCGCAAATATTTTTCCAGGGTTGCTCGTCCTTCCGCGTCGTGGTCTGCCAAAACAGCCTCAGGTATCACCCCATCAATATCAATGTGCTCCTGTATCTGCTTTGCATGGTCCTCCACAAGACGTTTCGTACGATAAATCTCCCTATACATATATGCACGCCCCTCAGTATCAATCGCCCACCACTGGCACACAAACGGATTTGTGAACCCAAAATCGATCGTCAAATACCGAAGCCAATCAGACGGAATAACAAACGGCTTAATAACATGCACACGCTCATGAAACCCAACAAAAATCGTCCCCTCCTCAGAAACCCACCTACCCTCATACAACCTCTCACGACGCACCCCAGTGAGCGCACGCAAATGAGACAGATACGCCTCCCCCTTCGCCGTCCAGTCAGACTTTCCACTATCCCAAAAAAGCGGATTATCCTGGTGTTTCGAGTGGAAAAGCGTCGTTTTCCCCTCATTGCACCGCTGTTTTATCCAATGGTGCTCGCTGGAGGGATTTGAGTCGGCAATGATCTGTTGATAAGAGATCCGCCCATTCCTCAGCCGTGAAACAAGCGTCTCCCAGTCAACAAGCGCAAGTTCCGTTGCCTCCTGCACATAAATCATGTCATATTCAGTACTGAGTACTCTGTCCGCATTGTTCATCCCGCCCAGCATGACGGATGACCCATTCGCGAATCGGTACTGTGGTGGCTCGACTGCAGAACCGCCATAGTAATTCAGCAGCCCGCACTTCACAGCAGGAGGTATCACATGTTTTCGCCACGTCACCAGCGCACTTGACGAAAGAGACGCTTGTACTTTTCGCACGATAAGAAATCGTGCGCCATCGTTTGCAAAAGCACTTGCGTACAATTTCATTAGGCAGGCGTACGATTTTCCCGTCCCTGCAGGACCAGCAATCAATACTTCGGGGTCCCTGCAGCCGAAAAGCTTTTTTGCCGCACCCCAGGGTATGTAAGTTTGTTGCACCACCGTGAAAACTTACTGCAAATTAGTTGGGTCAATCCCACTGACCGAAACATGCAGACGGTCGTCCCCTCCCTGGCCGGGAACCTTTGCGTCCGACAGTTCTTCTCGGATGGTGCGTAGAACGTCCAAGGTCATGCCGAATACAGATGTACGTAGTGTCCCGTCGGTGTTGTAATAGTTTCTGCTACTTGACAGTGGGGCCAACATTTTCTGGTATATGAGCATTCTGCACGCCCGGTTTGCCCCCCAAAACACTGCTTCCAAATTATGTCCGTCTGCATCGCCCCGTATGAGTTCTTCTTGGGCGGCGATGATGAATGCTTTATTTTCGCCGTAGAACGCGAGGAGTGTTGTGGAGTCGGTGTGGTACCGCTCCTCAAGTTTTTCAATTTCTTTGATGTCTGCTGTGTCGGATTTTGCCATGTCGAAAATGAGTTGCATGGCGCGTTTTTCCGGGATGTTGTTTGTGTTCATGGTGGGTCCATTTCTGGATGGGTGGGTGTTGTCGGCGCAGACGGCTTGTTTACTACTTTACTCTACACTGTACACACATTTTTCCTGTGCTTGTCGATATCACTCTGCGTGACGGACATATGTGGTCGAACGGTGTAAAAAGCTTACCTGCGTACCTCAAAATACGATGACGATTATGAAAATATTCCGTCATTTTCTGTCATTTCTTGACAACTTGTCACCCTTTTCTGAGGGCAATCTGAGAGATATACTGTGTGTGCTAAAATAACGGTACTATTCTATTAGCACAGGAATGGAAAGAATAAAACGAGCATAACGTGCAAAACATTACGAAACACTCGAAAAAAGGTGACAAATGACAACTTTGCAAATGAACACATACATATTGTCACGGAAGTTGTCACTCCCAGGAAAAGATGTACGTCAGTAGAAATATGCTCTCCTAGCTGGGCAAATACACGACACCTCCCCCAGGAAATAGGTACCTCTCTTTACAATGACTAAATGACAACTTTTCTAGTAAAAGTTTAGGGTAGAGAGAATAGAGTATAGTAGATAGGAGTGTACTATAGTAAATGGGTAAAGATAGGGTAGTATGAGGGGAATGAGAAATAACCCTATAGTGAAAAGGTTTTACCCAGAGAAAAGTCTGTCACCACCTACCTCAGACATACAGATACCCACAAAGAGCGAGAAACCACATCCCTGGCAAACAGAACCCTCGACACGATAGAAAGAGAGACCAACACCGGCACAGAATCACATTATGGCCGAGTCAGAAAAACTGTGATCCTGTCCATAAATTTCTTCCAAATATGTTAGAGTGAGTCCTCTACATGTTTGCAACCAAAAATGTGGGTACACAATGGCGAAATTTGCCCCTACAAAAGGGCACACAACCCCATCCCTGGAACTGCACTCTCTCACAAAAACCAACACAAAATGCACACTCAACCCGAAAGACCTCCTGTACCTCTCCGCAACATACGCGGAAAAAATGCTCCAACAACCCAACGGAAAATCGGCAGGAAGACTCAACCTCATCCACCGACCGGGAAACCCCTGGGCAGACAGCAAGGACACAAAAAGGAGCATCTGCCTCTTTTGTGGAGAAGTCGGCTGCAAACACCCCTACCGCTCCTGGAAAGATTTTTCCTGGGGTTCAGCAGCTCAACTCCTCGATGAAGTATCCAGATTGTCGTCTGCCGCACTGATCCCAGACCCCTGGATCACCCTGCAAATAGCCATACGGTTGGACGGACTGACTGTTCTGGACTGCGACCCACGACACAATGGGCCAGCCACACCAGAGGAAGCATGGGCATGGCTGGAGGACCTAGGGGTGTCTCTCCCCAACTCAGCAAGAGATACTCTTATTGTGCGTACAGGAGGTGGTGGCCTGCACATCTATTTTTCCGGAGCCACAAATTTTACCTGGGGGGACAGAAAGAGGAATGAGGCGGTTTCGGTATTGTCCGGTGGTGGGAGACAGGCGACAGCTCCATTTTCGTACCACAGTGCCGGGGCGTTCTACCTCCCGGTCAACTGGGAGGGTATTCCGCTGCTCTCACCGAACGACCTTTTGCAAGTGGCAGGCAAAATACAGCCTTTCCCGGAAGAGGCGTTCAGGAGTTATACATGTCCGTCAAGAAGAGACGTCCAGCAGGAATCGTCTCTCACACCTACCGCGAGTATCCCAGGGAGATTTTCACCTCCGCCAACTACTCCTACCTCAGTGTTGATTGATGGGGTGGAGATTCCGGGCGACTGGGCGGAACGTTCACGGACATTGACAGACGGCAGGAATAATTTTCTCACACGGGCAAAATTTGCCTTTGTCGTGAATTACAGACGGGATGACAAAGAGGCGAATCGTCTTATCCGTGTACTGAATGGTACGTTTCCTGATCCTCTGGAGGAAAAAGAATTACTGGAGTCTGTTTTACGGCCGATTCCGGCAGAGAAAATTGATCCAGCACAAAAAAAAATCTCCGGAGCACCTGAAATTTCTCTTGGGGATCTTCTTCGCCCGAGCATGGATGACGCCGGAAATGCTGAACGGTGGATTTTGGTCTCTCCCGACCATCTCTATGTCCCGTCCTGGGGATGGGTGTGCTGGAATGGAGGGGTTTGGGAGCGTTTGCCGATTGATCAGCCTCCTACCAGGGAGTACACACAGCGTGTTGCACGGTCCATGCAGACTATTGCAAGGGAGATGGTCGAGCACACACAAGGAGACGATGACGGGAGATCAGAGGCACTACAAAAATACGCATCCGGCCTTGGAATGGAAAAATCCATCCTCAAAGCCCTGAATCTCGCACGAGTCAGACCAAGAGGAGAAACAAAATACCCCTCGGATTTTGACAACGAGCACACCGCAGAAATCCTCAACACTCCAAACGAAATCGTCAACCTACGCACAGGGGAATCCTTGCCCCACAGTGCAGAGTATTTGGTGACAAAACAGACAAGTGTGCCCAGAGAAGATGGCACCCCAACACTGTGGACGAATTGCCTGAACACATGGCAACCCGACAAAGAAGTACAACATTTTTTGCAGATGCTGGTCGGTTCCGGCCTCACAGGAGTCCCCCTGGACAAATTCGTCATCAATTCGGGGGACGGGGCCAATGGAAAATCGGTTTTTTGGGGGGCCGTATCGCGAATCATGGGTAGTTACGCGGGGATTCTCCCAGAGGATCTCATCATCAAAAATCCTCATACAGACCGCGAGCGATGTGTTGTGGAGATTTCCGGGGTCAGACTTGCTGTTGCCAGTGAGCTGGCAAATGCTGCACAGATGAACGAATCGATGGTCAAACTCCTCACGGGAGGTGAAAGGCTGAAAGCACGCCAGTTGTACAGGGAGTCATTCGACGTGACTCCCACGGGAACAATGGTCCTCCATACAAATGCTGAGCCGACTGTGCAAGGGACAGATCATGGCATCTGGAGAAGAATTTTGTACGTTCTTTGGGATGTACAAATCCCGGAGGGGGGGCAGGATAAACACCTTCTGCAAAAACTTGTATCCGATGAAGGGGGCCGGATTCTCTCCTGGGCAGTGGAGGGGGCAAAGATGTTTTTGGAGAATGGGAGTGAGCTTGTTGTCCCGTCTTGTATGGAGTTGGTGAAAAAGGACCGCCAGGGTGCGTTTGACACGACTGCAGATTTTTTTCAGGAGTATTGTGTATTCGACGATGATAGTTCTATCGGCAAAGGTGATCTGTACAAAAAATATACGGAAATAATGCGGCGTAACTTGCCGATTGAGCCACTGGTATCAAAAATTGCTCTGGGGAAAAGGTTGGAAGCTTACGCCAAGGCGAATGATTTTTCTGTGCGCGACGTGAGAGACAAAAAGAAGCGTATGTGGCAGGGCGTCGGCATACAGGCACAGAATATGCAAACTGCTTCATCCCCTTGGCAGGAGCAAAACACAAATGCTGCTCCACGTCCTTGGCAGTAGACGATTTTGAACAGACGGGGCCGGACAGAAGGAAAAAACTGTCCGGCCCTGTATTTTGGGCCAATCTCCCGCTTACGATAAAGACCCGCGATCAGCATACTCTATGCTCCTCCTGGAAAAGACCGCGATGCCGCAGGAGGAACATGGAGCCACCAGGAAATCCGAGTCCCGCAGTGATCACCGATGCGATGTGGAACTTTTGGCTAGGGCTGAAAAGTCTTGAGCCGAACAGTCTTCTGTCGGGTATTTATGCCGCGAAGCCTGGTTATCACAATACCAGGAGGGGGAATCGTCCGGGTGATTACAGTGTCCGGGATGCTGTTGACACGGAAGGTCCTGCAGACAAATCGGCAGCGATTGACTGGACTTTTCCGGATGCCCAGCGTGGGGATTATCGCACGATACGGATATATGGTGTGCGGGTGGAGAAGGCTTTTGAGACGGATGATCCTCGGATGTGGGCGGTGCGTGAGGCACTGGGGCAGAGTGATTCTGATGAGGTCGCGGAGGGGTACGATTTTCGCACCAGGAGGACGAGGACGCCGTCAAAGTCTCATGTGTGGCATTGGCATTTTTCGTTCAACAGACGTGACGTGGAAGACCCCAAAGGGTACAAAGACTGTCTTTCTGTCCTGTCCGGGGAGTCTTTGGAGGAGTGGAAAAAGAAGAATTCTCCTGAAACACCCCTAGATGCCGTTTTAACGCTCGACACTCTACTAGGCGACAACTATGCCACTGGATACGAGTTACGTACTGTGGGGCACGTTTTGGCGGACCTTTCCAACCTGCGAGACGGCCTACTCCGAAAACCTCTGGAAAAAATGGACCACAACGGCGAACCCTTTTGGCCTGAAGAGTCCGTTATAGGACTACTTGTACGATTCCTCCAACGGGAAATGCAGCCAGACTGCCAACCAAAAAGAAAAGGGAAGCCAGATGTGGAATAAAGCTTTTTTTATTGACCTCGCCGAACGAGTCGTTGCAACTGCAGCGCAAGCAGCTGTCGCGATCATCGGCACCTACACGTTACTCAGCGATATCGACTGGGCGATCGTCCTCGGCACTACAGGGATCGCCGCGCTCACTGCCCTGCTGAAGGGATTCGTCGGTCTGCAGACAGGTGATCGCCGAAGTGCAGGAATTTTCGTCCGTAGATAGGAAAGCAAAAGCCGGGTAGCACTAGAGTCTACCCGGCTTTTGCGGTGAGGGACGTGTGGGTGGCATTGCGTACTCTCGTCCTGGGGGGAAAATCGGAAAGAGCACTATCCCTCGCACGTAGTTCTCGCGCCACACGGGCCGCAAGTCACAACCACTCTCTCATCCCATAGGGCCGGGAGAACTACGATAGCCAATAGCGGGCAACTCGTACTGCCCGCTATTGGCTATGGCTGTAAAAAAGAACCACTGCTACAAATATAGCAGTGGTTCTGTTCAATCACAAGGACAAATGCTGTGTAAGCCGTAAATGTTAGCCGATGTCCCCCCAGGCAGGGGGACTGTTGTCCGTGTGCTCCTGTGGGACATGTGACTGGGAGTACGGACTTACGACTTGCATCGGAGACTCTTTCGGCTGTCTCGCAAAGGACTGTCCTCCCGTACTGTTCCCAGGGACTTCAGGGTCGACAAAAGTGCCTTCATTTGTTGGTGGACGGCCTTCAAATGGCATCTCTCCTCCCAGTGTCTCGGGGAGGTGGAACCAGTTTGATTCTTTCATTTGTTCCCAAAGCGCAAAACAGTTTTCCAGCAGGAGTTTTATTTCGTCGGATGCGTCGTCGTAGTCGGGGAGGTGGACTCCCCATGCGAGCGTGCCACGTGAAGTTTCGGCCTTTCGCAGGATACCGGCGAGAGGGGTCCACTTGTCGACACCGTCGGTGGGGACAGTTGCGTGTTTCGCTCGTAGGTCTCGGCGGATGAGTGCCTGGATGATGGACTGATTCGGCCATATTTCGCAGCTGTCCAGGTCAGGGTATGCTTTTGTCGGGTTTTTTGCGGATGTGCAGAACACGGCGTCGGCGATGACTGCATCCACTTCTTTCGTTCGTGTGGGGTCGGGGCCGAATTTGTCGGGGATGATGATGGTTTTCATGCGCCGTGGGACGAGGAAGAGAAAACGTCTGTTGTTTGGTTTTGAGACGATTGGGTCTTCCGGCCATGATGTTGCTTCGACTGCCGTAAACATTCTTGACTTCTCTTTCTGTCTGGATATGATCCTGTAATAAACTTTATTATAGACTGTTATCTGCGTTCAAGTCAATTATTTGCTTGTAAATATTCACTGCTTTCACCCCGTATCCGTAGGGCACTTTCAGCGCTTGACACGTATCTCCGCCACGAGGCAGGTGGAAAATAATACCGTACCCATCCTCCCCACAAATGATGCCCTCAGGCATCGGCTCGTACCACTCTGTTGCCGGATTGTACGTGTAATCCGCACTCGCATAGAGGTAGAGCTGGGGGGAAAAACCCTTCACCGCATACGGTGCGACACTGCCGGTTTTTATATCCGCGATGACGTGTGTGCCGTCTGCCAGTCGTAAACACATGTCATAACGTCCTGCGACATTGTATTTGGTGTTGACGATCACTCGTTCGGTGAGTTCCACAGGGTTTTTTGATCCTGTGAGGAGGACAATCTCCTGGCGGAGTCCTTTGAGTTGTGATTGCATTCCGGGAGTGAGGGAGGCAAATTTTGCTCCGGAAAGTCTTCCTGTGATGAATTCTTCGACGATTGCGTGTACTTCTGTGCCGTAACTTGCGGCGTTATTTCCTCCACCGGTAAGGAATGCTTTTGAGAATATGTCGTTCAGTCGGCTGTTTATTTCTTTTTTTGGGAGGTCGTGAGAGCGTACTTCGGTGATTTTGCGTGCGAAATATTCGGGGTCCAGGCTGATCCCGAGGAGGGCGATACGTTGTATCCATTCGTTGAGGGCGGGTTTGTCGAGCATGCCGCAAAAACTTGAGACTCGAAGGAGTTCGAGTTTTTGTTCAACTCCTTCGATGGGGAGAGTGACGATGTATTTGTTTTGTTTGTTGAGGTACGGTGGCCTTTTCATTCTTCATCTCTGTTTCTTTTTGTTGACCAACGATGTGTCTTTATTGTAACACAATGATTTAGACTACGTCAATATCTTGACGCTCTCTGGCAAGTTTTTGCTTCCCCGCATACTGGACTCCCACATACACTCTCCACCGTAAAAGCTTCTCCACATCCCAGAGAGGTGGCCTCCTCCCGTCTCTCGTGACAACTGGGAGCGGAAATGATGTCGGTTGTTGTCGAATTTGACGTGTGCGCAGACTGTTGATTGTGTTTTGTGCCACAGGATATGGGGTGCCGTGCTCATCGAGTTTCCGCGCTATGTCTCCCAGGGCTACCAAAGAGAGGTTTGCTGTTGCGAAAACTGCGCGTCGGCTCTCTTCTTTGGCTTGATTTTCCGGGGTGTCGTACTCTTCATCCATATACATGCAATTCACCGCTTCACGAAAAGAAAAAGAAATCTGTTACTGCCTACAACGGTAACAGATTTCTTTTTCTTTTCGTCTTATGCGTGTCGGAGACAGGTACAGCCAGAGAGAAAAAATCCCTGGCTGTACCTGTCGTGTGTCATGGAGCGAGGAATTGTATTGCCGGGCACTCCTCCCCGACCTTGCGTCGTAGTCTCTCGACGTGCCTTTGATGTTGCTTGCCGTGCTTCTCACACAGGTGGATGGCAAATTCGTTCGTTTTGTCGCCGTATGGGTAGATGCAGGGCACTTCGACGGTGCTTGTTCGTGCCTTCTTGCACTCTCCGATCGAGCATGTATCCGAGTATACCTCTCTTAGCGTGTACAATTCTGCTTCGCTTTTTATAGCCTCACAATACACCCCGAAGTGTTTTGAAAGGATGTCGATAGATCCCGTGTCGAGGTCTCCTGTTGAGGAGAAGGCGTGAGTGAAAAATTCCCAGAATTCCATTTTCTTTTCTCTCTTTCTTTTTGTTTCGTGAAGTTCGCTGGACGTGTCTTACAGGTTTCCCAGGTGTTCCAAGCATTCGTTGTAGTGTTTGGCGCATAGAGTGGCGACAAGTTTAATTTTGGATTCTTTTTTCGAGAGTATGTGCTTCGCTTTAAAAGCGTGGTCCCCGTGGTCGACACATCCTGTGAATGCACATATGGACAAAAAAGTATTTCCAGATGTACCAAATTCTGCTTCGTGTTTTATGTGCTCCGCAGGCACCTCGAAGTACTCTGCGATGCGGCTGGCAACCGTGTCGTCAATCTCCCCCGTAGGAGGAGAAAATGTCTGGGCGAGAATTTCCCAGAATTCCATTTTATTTTTCCTCTTTCCCTGTTTTTTTGTTTGGCCGGAAATCTTGCAACAGGATGACGTAGCCTGTTGCTGGTGGCAGTGGGTGTGACCCAAAGTACATGAGCAGTTCGCTGAGATTGAGATTGAGACTCCTGGCGAGCATCTGCATGTACCACGATTTTGGGGCGCAGCGCCCGTGCACCCATGAACTCATGGCTGCTCTACTGGCCCCGGATAGATCTGCGACGTTAATACCCATGAGTCCGTAGTATTCCGTGAGTTTCGCATAGTCGATGCGGGTATTGTGTTTTTCTCCGCTGTGGGGCGGTGGGGGCAGGGTGGGTACTTTCGGCAAGAGTTTGCGGTCTTGGCCGAGAAGATTTTCTATTGCGATTTCGGGTTCTTCTTTTTGGCTGTCCATTTGTCCGTCTCTCCATTTGTTTACGACTGTATTTTATCGGGTCCAACACTTCTTGTCAACAGAAGAGAACAATAGACTCGAAGAAAAACCCACTTTTCGTGGGTTTTTCTTCGCCCTACTCCCCGTCTAGCCCCCTGCACCACCTGTACCAGTCCGCGTTCCTCGACGCTTCCTCAACACGACCAATGAACTCTTGGCGATCCTGTTCTGACATGTTTTCCAGTCTGGCTTGGGTTTTCGCTGCACGAGCGTCATATTCTTCTCTTGTCAAGATGTCGTCGTTCTCTTCTGGCATTTGGTCTGTCTCCCTATTTGCTTATGTATGTATTTTATCGGGTCCAACACTTTTTGTCAACAAAAGAGGACAACAAACACAAAAAAGAGCGAGAACCTGTTGAAGAGGTTCTCGCTCAGTACGGGCAGTAAAGGCAACTCACCGCCCTAGATCCTAAATTCTGGAGTGAGGACCCTATTCAGATAGTCCTCGCCCAGCATCCAATCACTAAATTCATTACTGTCTTAAATTCTAGCACGACCTGCCCGAGACGGCCACAAAAAAAATGTTCCGGCAGACATAAAAAAAGGGCAAGGACTTGTACAAGAAGTCCTTGCCCCGTGTGGAGTCAGTAAACGTATTTACTGTCTTAAATTTTAGCACGATCTGCCAAAGACGGCCACAAAAAATATTCCGGCGGACATAAAAAAAGGGCAAGGAGCTATTGAAGAGGCCCTTGCCCTTTAAATAATCAACTCTTTGGCAGGTCTGGAGTGCATAGCTCCGCCTGCCGTCTAGAACCCTTCACAGAAAAGAGACGTACTCACGAAAGACAACGTACCTACCATGAGAAATGCAACGTATCTACTATGAAGTCGTTAATTTCTTAACTGTCTTAAATTCTAGCACGACCTGCCTGAAATAGCCACAAAAAATGTTCCAGCGGACAAAAAAGAGCGGAGACCTATTGTGGGTAGGTCCCCGCTCGGCAAGGAATTTTTATGCAGCTAGCACTGCGCTTGCTTCCTTCTTGCAAAACACCTGGATAGACCCAATGAATCTACTCTGATGATTATTCCCTGTGTCGAATTATAGACCATTCTGGTCGATACGGCAATAAAAAATGTTCCCGTGAAATGTTATCGGGCTTTACGCTCTTTGTATTTCTCACACCACGGGGCATGCTCCCAGTCGTGTTCTTCGTCATCCTTGTCGGATGCCGCTAGGAAAGGTCCGACTATGTATGTGGCAAAGAGCAGCTGCATGGCGTTGAGGATGAGCCACCACGACACGAATTTTATAAAGTAGAGAAGTATGGCCATAGAGTGTCCCTCTTTTGCGTATAAGGATATTCTACTGAACCATGTCGGAAACGATTTCGTCCATCAGTTTCTTATGTTCATTGGCCAATTCGGCGTAGTCTTTCTCCAAGCCGGTATAAAGACTTTGTAGGTCCTTTAATTTATCCTCCAACTTGACAATTGTGTCGGCTTCTGAATCTGCTCCTCCGTACGGAAAATCGCCTTTCAGCTCATTACTTTCATCTTCAAGCCCTCGTATTTCGTGCTTCAGTTCGCTGTTTTCGGCGATAAAACCACCAATTTCGGCTTTTAGGTCGTCGTTTTCACTCCTTAACACTTCATTTTCGTACTTCAAGTCCTTGTTTTCGGCGGTCATTGAGCGGATCTTGGCCTTCATGCCTCGTGCTCTCGTGACGGGATCGTTGCTGTCGTATTCTGCGTCCCAGTACTCTGTCATTGTGTGTCCTTCTCTCTTTTTGCTTATGGGTGTATTTTATCTGGTCAAACACTACTTGTCAACAAACGAGGATAATACGGCAAATAAAAAAGGAGACCCACTGGGGGTCTCCAAATACGTTTACGCTCCCATCAGTTCGTCAGTGCAGAGTTTGATGAGTGCCGTTTTTTTGGCCAGCTCTTCTTCGAGCTGCTCGGCTTCCGCTTTGAATTCTTGTATTCTGTTGTTCAACGCTTCAAGGAGTTCTTCAATCTCCTCGTCGGTACCTGTTCTGTTGCTTAACTCATCCAGGAGTCCTTTTGTGTCTGAGTCTATATCTATAGTGGTACAAATGTGCTGGTCTGCCATTACGTTTTTAAACTCCCGTTATCCCGATCCCACGTATCCGGGATCAAATTTGTTATACGCTTCTCGACGGGAGCAAGTCAAGAACTCTTTTCACTGCCTCAGCGAAAAGATGAGCAACAGCACCCAACTCGATGGTGTCCGCATACATAATTTCTCGTACTCTGACGAGGGGAGCTGCGTTTTCTTCCGTTGACAGAGCAGTTTCAGGGAACCAAGAAGGTCCGTCTGTATACTCCTCAACCCTCTTTGCCCACAAACTCCTCTCCCAAACACGGCAATACACCCTCTCGTGGATGGTGCCCCTTGCGCACAGTACAAGGTTTTTCGCCGCGAGCTGCCCTTCCTTTTCCTGGAGAATCTCCCTTGCATCCTGCACAGACGCTATTTTACTATCCCGAAGAAGAAGGGTTTTTTCGTAAGATCGTTCCGCCAGTTCCTCACCGACGATCCCGATAACCCTGGAGGCATCAAAAGATAACTCCGACAGCTTCTTCGCCTTGGACGTAAGCCAAGATTCGTATTCGACAGTTTCCTCGTAAAAAGTGCGAACCTCCTCTGGGATTGGAGCTTCTGCGGAAAAGTGTGGAGCTTTTGCGAAAAGCTCGTGTTCTATGTACAGCAGCTCGGCGAGTGCCCGAACGAGTGATGCTTTTTCTGGTTTGGCTGTCTCTGAGTCCATCGCGTGTCCCTCTCTTTGCTTCCGTCTGGAAATTTTACTACGTCAAACACTATCTGTCAACAAAGAAGAACAAGAGTAGACGAAAAAGAGACTCCCAACTGGGAGTCTCTCCACACAAAAAGTGTTCTCGCTCAAGAATACACGTCAATGGCATGACCGCATCGCGTGCGCGATCGAATGACGAGCAGTTGACCTGTGAGGCAAATCCGTGACAGCCAGCAGTTCCCCGTGATGGTAGAAAAACATACGTACAATGTCTTGATCGTCTTGTTTTGTAGACCGCAATGCCATTGCCAGCTCGACAGGATCAACCGATACGTCTATCGACGCTCCCCGAAGAGAAAATGGCATCCTCTGGTATTCGATCTGGAGGTCAGTCGGCACAAGACTGTATTGTACATACTGTAGTGTATGTCCTGATCGGCTGATCTCCAGGACTGGTCCACGCTCGGAACTCTCCAAAGTCAAGGACAACTTGACAGGCATTTCGTCGTCGTCAATCGTTTCCGCACGTAGCCGAGACAGCCCGTGCAACAACATTGATGCGGGGAACATGCACGAATTATACAATCCCATCCATTTGTGCAGTTCCGTCCACTGGTCGTACTTGCCAGAGTCGTCATATTCGACTTTCCAGTCGTCTTTCGTTCCAAGATTTCTGAAAAACTTCGCCCAACCAGCCCAACCCAAATCTTCGGGGGACGGATTCGCACTCATGTAAGGATGGCCGGCTTTTAACAGTGAATCCACGGGCACAAAAGTTTTCGGACCTTCGCTCAGAAAGTTGCTGAAATTGGCGATATTCGCCAAGGCCACGATCTCGTCAAAATGCTCTGTGTCAAGATAAATCTCCCCTCCATCAGGCAATATCTCATCGATACTCCCGTAGAGAGTCACTTTTCGTATTCGATCCGGATTTGCCACGAATAGTTCCAGCTCTGGTCCGTATGTCTGTTTGCTCTCGTCCGGCTGGTCGCGGTGGAGCCAAACAGCTTGTACCGTGTTCGGTGCATATTCCTCAGGGTTTGAGGGGTCGTACTGCACTCCTTCGATCATGCGAAGGACCTTTTTTGACATCGTTGGTGTTGCGTCCACATCATGTACCAGCTGAGCGAGTAACCCGGATCGAAGCCCCCGGTAAGGGATGCCTGTGCGTTGTTCGCCGATCAGTTTTGGCCCGCGATACACGAGAGAGTATGCAGGATGGGTGTCAATTCTCGACACTCGTATGGAGACATAGCCGCCCACAGCATCAGGGGCAGATGAGGCGACTGGATGGCATCCGGTCGGTACACTGCTAATGTCGACTGGAGTTTGGTAGTCCGTCTCCGGTCGACATTCCGGATGGAATGTCGCATATTTGTTGTTGTATCGCAGTACTGCAACGCCCTTTCCACGATCGACTTTTCGCCCGCAGGAGAAGCATTCGTTCGAGGATACATTCGGTGTTGCTTCGTAGCTCAGTGAGACTTTTCGACAGCCGTTTCGGCAGAGCCATCCGGCGGACGAAATAGTCTCTGTACTTTTATCGTGACGGTCTTCCAGGTGGAGTGAATCTGGATTGTTCCAGGCGCAGTGTTGTCGTAGGGCTTGGCCGTATCGGCAGTGTCGTCCGCAGTCGTAGCAAAAAACGTCGCGGTCGTTGACCACTGTCGAGAATAGTTGTCCAAGTTCTTCGCTGTTTTTTCGTTTCACTGTGCGTTCCTCTCTTTGCTTCCGTCTGGAAATTTTACTACGTCAAACACTATCTGTCAACAAATGAAGATGGCAGATTCGATAGAAAAGAGACTCCCAACTGGGAGTCTCCCCACCGACTCAAACGATTCTACGCATACGTAGCAAGCATCTTGTTCAATGCCTCCATGTGGTCGACATCAAGCTCCAGCAACCGAAGTTCGAGTTGATGGATCTCCAATCGGAGTTTTTCGAGATCGAGTTCCATGAGCGCAGTATCAAAAGCCTCCTCCTCATCGGCGGACATATCCACGCTCTCACTGAGAGCGACGAGCAATGCTCTTTCTTTCTTGCACTCGTAGAGACCTATTATGATGGTTTTTTTCTCCTCTTCTATCCGCTTTCGGTGAACTTCGATTTCTGCTGTTGCCGCTGCGACTTTTGTTGCAATCATGATGTCCTCTCTTTGCTTATATATGTAAATTTTATCGCATCAAACTGATAATGTCAACAGAAGTAGACAGTAGCGCCAATAAAAAAGGAGACCCACCTGGGGGTCTCCACACATGGAACGAGCTGTCGTAGCTCAGGGCCACAGCTATGTCAAAATCATTGAAAGTAGTCCGAGTATTGACTTTGTTATGCCAATCGCCTCAGACACTTCTGCATTCAGAGTATTGGAGTATCCAACGAGAGCATCTGTGCTTTTGATCAATTTTTCTGCGATGAACTCTGACATTGGAGCTTCTTTGGAAAATGCCCCCTGTTCTTTCATAAGTTCGCGCATTTTTTGGCTGAGTTCTTCCGCTTTTCCCTGCATCAGAGGTGCAGTATTGCGAGCTTCATCCCCCAAAGAGAGGACATTATTTCTTATTTCGTCCTCTTCTGCCAAGGCCATCTCCCACAGTATCTTTCCGATTCTCTCTGTTACTCCGCCGATGTTTCGCAGTGTTTGCGACAGATATCCGGCCTCGTCGGAGAGCCACATTGTGTCGTCCATCACTCGCCCATAGGACTTCACCATCGAATCTTGCAGTTCCATCTCCCCGGAAAGTGCTTCTTTTGTGGCGGAGAGATTCACTTTGGTAGCCAGTAGCTCGTTCCTCGTAACAAGCAGCTTATCTATGATGTCTATAAGGTTTCTTACTTCTAGGTCGATCATCCGTCCTTCTCCCTCTCTTTGCTTCTATTTGTAAATTTTACTACGTCAAACCTTATATGTCAACAAATGGAGATAGTGGCACCAATAAAAAAAGGAGACCCACCTGGGGGCCTCCACACATGGAACGAGCTGTCGTAGCTCAGGACTCTGATTCTAGCAAAAATCACTCTTCTGTCCGGTGGAAAGCACCTTGAGAATTGCGTTCACCACGCTGTTCACCTCAGTCAATCCTTCGATCAGCAAATGAGTTCCGTTGATGAGAGATTCTGTGTCGTTGGTCAGTTTTTCTGCGACAGTCCAGGACATGGGGGCAGTCTCGGAAAAGCTTTTCTTCTCGTCTTCAATCCTCTGCATTTCTCGGCAGAGTTCAGCCGATTTCTTCTCCAGCGCAGGAGCTTTGCTTCTGGCTTCTATCCCCAGACTGCAGATACCCTGCTGCAGCCGCTTTTTATCCGCCCCGCCTATCTCCCAGAGATTCTTGTCGATCTTTTTTGTTACGGCGTGGAGGCATCTTGATGTCAGAGCGAGGCCACCGAATTCTTCGGAGAGCCACTTGATCTCTACAAGTACTTCTGCGTAGGACTTTACGATCGTCTTTTGGTTTTTCGGGTCCCAGGAGAGAGCATCTTTCATTTCGGGGAGGATGTTTCGGGCGGTGTCGCCCGCTTCGTAACTCTTGTAGAGGAGGTTTGCTACGGTGTCTACGAGGTTTTTTACTTCTGAGTTGATCATCTTGCTACTTCTTTCTCTCCATTTGCTTACATCCGTATTTTATCTGGTCAAACACTGTTTGTCAACAAAAGACGACGGAAATAAGGAAGGAAGAGTCCAGTCTTAATGACTGGACTCTTCCTGTGGAGAAATCAGGTTGCTTAGGAAAGTGTACCTATGCTGTCTTTTGCAATTCCAGTGGAGGAAGAGGTTCGAGTATTTGCTTCATAAGTGAATGTACATCATCTACTACATCTATTGCGATTTTAACCCCGTCGATAAGATCCCTCGTACTCCCCTCAAACCACTTCACAAACGTGAGACTCATAGGTTCTTTGCCAGAATGAATAAAACTTTCGTCGAGGTACTTTTCTGTCTTTCGGTCGAATTCATAACGTGTGTATTCAAAGTGTTTTTCGTGTGTGTCAGAGGCTTTGTAGTTGCACTCTCTACCAGGAATGAGGATTGCTTGCAATGCCTCTTCGCTCATCAGCGACTCGTCTAGAATTTTTTTGTCAATTGCGTATGTCAAGGTGTAGATGTCTCTGTATATCTGCGCCAAGTAGCCAAATTCTCCGGAGAGCCATTCTGTGTTCTGAACCAGTTCACCGTACATATCTGTGATAGATTTACCGATCGACTGGTAGAGCGAAAGAGCTATCACAGTGTTCGACAAGTTCTCTTCGCCTTCAGAAAGTCTCTTTTTTGTGGAACTGAGGCTTGCTGCGATGTCCCGGAGCTGTTTCACTTCTCTGTCGATTATGGTGGTCATCTGATGTGTCCTTCTCTCCATTTGCTTACGTCCGTATTTTATCGGGTCACACTCTGTTTGTCAACATAGTGGAACAAGAAGCCAAATAAAAAAGGAGACCCACCTGGGGGTCCCCATGATACGCCCTTTTTGAATGTCAGCGTGGAAGCGGTTCGAGTACTCGCTTCATAAACAACTCTGCTTGATCTACTACTTTTATAGCAGTTCCAACACCTTCGATAAGATCCATCGTACGCTTTTTAAACCACTTCACAAACGGGGGACTCATAGGCTCTTCTTCAGAATGGTCGCCACCTTCGCTAAAATACCTTGCCGCTTTTCGACTGAATTCCTCGTAGTATATTTCGTGAATGTCGGAAGCTGTGAAGCTGCCTTCTTTGCCAAGATGAAGAAGGGTTTTTAATTTCTCTTCGCTCATCACAGGCTTGTCCCAGATTTTTTCGTCAATTTCCTTTGTCAGCGAGTAGACGTCTCTGTATATTTGCGCCAAACACCCGAATTCCCCGGAGAGCCATTTTGTGTTCTCGATCAGTTCCGCGTAGGCGCCTGTGATGGATTTACCGTATGACTGATAGCGAGGAAGATTTCTCTCTATGTATGACAAAGTTTCTTTTTTTCCGGAAAGTCTCTTTTTTGTGGCACTGAGGCTTGCTGCGATGTCCCGGAGCTGTTTCACTTCTCTGTCGATTATGGTGGTCATCTGATGTGTCCTTCTCTCCATTTGCCTATAAGACTATTTTATCGGGTCACACTCTGTTTGTCAACAAAATAGAACAACAATTTCAAGAAAAAAGAGCGGGAACACATTCCGAACGTGCCCCACTCTCTACCCAGTCGACAGCCTCAAAAATCTGCTTGGCGAAGCACATGCACACAGCAGCTAGATCCCAAAAAAGATCCATCCACTGGGGAAGAACGCGGGACGTCCGTCACATACAGGTACTCATCAGAAAACACGATACGCGCGGACCCATTCGGTTCGTTTGCCGACAGTTCATAGTCCGGGCAACTCTCAAGGGCTGCCCGAAACTGTCCAGAGTACGGAACAAACTGCTGGGATTCTGTCGGAAAGACAGAGAATTCCTCGGGGCGGTACTCGGAAAAATCCATGCCGAGATCGTCAACGAGTTCCCGCAAAAACATCGGGAATTCCTGACCATTCTGACCATTCTGGCCAAGAGTTAGACAAAAGCTGTCATCTTTGCCGTCAAGAGTCAGTTGCACTGGCTTGTCTTCGCCATATTCGTCAATCAGCTGCATCTTGTCGAGCGTTTCGAGCAGCATGGGAATCGACATGACGTACGCCCCAGTGGCATCCTCTTGACTGTTTTGCAGTACATTGGGCCAGCTTGACCAGCCGAGTTGATGAGGGTAGGTGAAATCTTCGAGGACTCCACTCTCGCCGACGATCGACCCGAAATCAATGTCCCAGTGGATTGGCAGGTGTTGTGCTGCGGCAATGAGCGCCATTGCTTGTGGGACGGGCAAGGAATGTATTTTATCTGCCCCTGGGGAATGGTAGTCCATAAATGTCGGACTATTTATGTATGGCCAATGTCCAGAGAGACGTACAACGCTCAGCATCTCTCTGTTGGCGGCCAGTATGAATGTGTTCCCCCATTTTTTGTGGGGTGGGTATGGTTTGTCGGATGGGCAGGGACGGTAGAGCCAGATGGCTTTCGGGCCACCAGTCGTTCGGTAGGGCCAGAGGAGCGTTTCGTGCAGGTTGCGTAGTGATCCTGCTGAGATGGTCCTACGAGTTGGGTTGTCTGTCAAGGACAGGCCGAATGACAGGGTGGATCGGTCGGTGATCATAGTTCGGTCGCTTTCTCTTTGCTTATACGTCAAAATTTTATCTAGTCTGAAGATTCGGCCTGTTGCTTCTTTTCCTGCTCCTCGAAGAACTCGTGTGGGTCTTTTCGGATACTGTCATACTGGTCAGGTGGGAGTTCGTGGATGTAGTCCATGACATCCGTAAACATGGCCCGGTATTTCGCTTTGTCCTGCTTGTCTTTTTCGTTTTTTCTCACCAGCCAAGCGGTAAGAGGTTTCAGCACAAACAGTACGAATAGTGCCCAAAGGGTGTACAACCCGATAAGTGTTGTTAGTACGAACTTGATCATATGAATCTCTCTGTTTCTTTGCCCATAGAACTATTTTACTACGTCAAAGTTGAACGTCAACAAAATAGAACGGTACATTTGTGAAAAAAGAGGCCGCCTTTCGACAGCCTCCTCGCAATCACTACGACAGGTCAGCCTCAAGAAGAGACTGCAGATACGTTGTCGACAGGTCAGAATCCGGATAGACACGTAGCTCGGGAGTCTTCAAATCCCGTGTGTACTGGTTGAGCTGAGCGCAGGCAGCTTGGGATAGACAACGGTAGTGGTTGATTGTGGCGAGAAGCTTCCATATGTCATGTCCTGGTGTGCCAGGTGTCATGTCTGGATCTTGTTCTTCCATAGCCTTTCGATTCAGAGCGCAGTAAACTTCAAACGCTTTGGCGTAAGACTGGAATGTTTTCACTTGGCGCTTGCTGTGGGCGACGATTTTTTCAATCTCGTTCTGGATTTGTTTTGCTTGACTGGTTGCGACAGAGTCGACCATTTTTTGTTCTCTCTCTCTTTTGCGTATGTGTGCATTTTACTGCGTCAAACTTAGAATGTCAACAGAAGAGAACACAGATACGAATTTTCTTTTACTCCCCCGCCCATGTCGACTAGCATGAGTTGGGTACTCGTTCTGTTCCGTTCGAGCATCTTTCTCTCTTTGCTTATGGAGAAAACGAAAATCCCACCCTCGTTCATTCGGGAGTGGGATTTTCTCATGTTGCGGCGACTAATTCTGGCATTCCTCGCCTCTGTCATGTACCGTGTGACATTTGAAACACGGTGTACCTATGATTGCAAGATTGACGAAAGGATGACTCGACGTCAATCTCTGTACACTCTGGACGTGAGGAGTTTGATCTTCCTCTTTCTCTTCCTCTTCCTTCTTCTTCTTCTTTTTCTTACCCATATCTGTTACCCAACCTGGTGGGGAGTGCCGGGCTTATGCACACCGTGACACGTTGGGCACACCCAACATGTGTCCCGTGGGTTGGAGGCGTCGTGTACAAGACCGCATTTCGGGCACTCTACACAGCGAGTCTCCAGTGGTCCGTCCCAGCAATGATTTGATGGAGAGCACGGCTTCGTAGGGTCGAATGTGTTTGTCATTGTCTACTTCTTTGTTTCGCTTACTGCTTAAAGTGGAGAGCCACGCCGGTAGTCTTCGCCGCAGCCTTTTGGGTTGAACTTGATGGGGGGCTTGTGGCGAAGTGCCTCATCCATAACAGCTTGTTCTCGCGGGGTGAGGTCGTCGCTATCTCTCACCTTGGCAGTAGACATTTTGATATAGAAATTTTCTCCGACGAAATGTCCTTTCCCATCTGAGTGCTTTATTACGCTACGCATAAAAGCGTTTGTAGGTTGCAATGCACCATCAAGCTTTCGTAATGCGCTGTCGGACATTTTCTCTACCGGTACATCTGATCTAGTTTTCTTGGGACTCTTGGGCTTGTGCCCTCTTGCCTCTGGTTGCCACGATTCGACTCTCGATCGTCTGAACAATCCCATTTCCTACTCCTTTTAGTGTCCTAGAGAGTAATAGCGCAAGAAAATCTTGCGCTATTACTCACCAATTACTTTGTTTTCGTCTATTTTCTTGTCTATTCGGCTTTAACTGGCTGGTTTTCCGCCTCCGCCAAAATGAACACTCTCACATTCACTGCCTGTTTCACATGAGTCTTTGGGGCTGTGTGCGACACCGCATGTAGGGCAATCACGGCAAAAACCGTCTCTTGGGCCATACCAGCAACGATTTCCCTCGCCGCAACCCTCCTCTGCATTAAAACGTAACTTCACTCTACTTCCGGCATTCGGAGCTTCATTTTTCCGTCTTGGCAGCAGTCTCATCATTTTCTCCATCTCTTGTTGTTACAAGTTGTCTCTTTACAGGAGCACACTTTCACGTGCCCTGCTCGTCTCGCATGACTCATTTGGACTGTGCGAACGACCGCACACAGAGCACTCCCTGAAGAACATGTTTATCGGTCCGTGCCAGAAGTGTTTTTCATCCTCGCGCCCTTTGGCTTCATCAAATGTCAGCTCTACCTTTTTCCTGGGCATCGAACTTATTGCTTTTTGTAGTAATCGCACTGGTTGCTCCTTTTTGTAGGGAAACGAGACCTTGTTCCGTTCGAGTGAAGAAATTTACGGGTAGTTCCCTGTCGGGAAGCTCCTTTTTTGCCGCCAGCTCAATGTCAATTGCTGTGTCGCAGTACGTGCTGTAGTGGGTTGCACATAGGCTGCAAACAGGTTGTGTGTCGTCGGGCTTATCGACATAGACGTGAGGTTCGCCTGCATACACGTGTATGTTCATTGTGGCAGGCTTCGTGCACTCATCAGCAGAACACACTCCCTCGTCAATAAGCCACTTCGCACGACTCGAAATTTTCCTCTGTACCTCCCATTCGGGGACTTTGAAAGTGTTTGCCAGGAGAGTTACGAGGTATCTGTCCGGAAAAGCCTCCGAACTTTTCAATGCCTCAATAAATACGTCTACCATTTTCATATGTCTGTACTCCGATCCTGTTCTTAGCGTTCTGTGTTGCTGATTTGTTTTCGTGCGCCAGCGCTTCTGATCTCGCGACCGTCTGCCCAGGTGTCCAACAGTTGTCCGATGACTGCTTGTACAGTCTCTTTCTCGAACGAGACCTCCACTGACACTGGGGCGCCGTCATCATGGAGGATCGATCCGCCACTTGCACCTATTTCTTTTTGCTGAGGCGGTCCGAAGAACTTCCCGACAAATCTGCTTGGGAGCGTCACTTTTACATTCATAGCAGTACTCGTTCTCTTTCTGTTGCTTACTGTTGTGTGCATTTTAGTTCTTTGTTGTTGATCTGTCAATAATTATCTTTACCCAATCATACTTGCAGAAATAAAAAAACAGACACCAGGAGGGTGTCCGTTTTCTCAGCAAGTATCGCGTCCCGAGAGACACGACACTCTGCACATTGATGTTTGCAACACTACTAGTGTAGTGCGCTTCTCCATCCGCGTCAACGATTCCGCCGGAGAACACTCCTCGTGTGCAGATCGTCGAAATCCTCAAACAGCATTTCGTACGCTTTCATCGCTTCTCCGTGCAGCTTTTCATATTTTTCTTTCTCTTCCGGTGAGGACGCCTCTTTGAGGGCGTTTGCAAATATGTTGACTTGCCGACGACTCGCATCGAACCACGACAGTATTTCAATACAGTCATCCTCGTGAGCATTTGCGACTCCTTCGTACGGGTGGTGGAAACGGTTTGGGACCTCCAGGTAGGCTCGCAATTCTGCGGAATCGTACTCCCGAATATCTGGTACAGACTGTTCACCCATTGTTGTGCCTCTTCTTTTCTTCGCTGGTTGTGCCTGCCGTACTGGCGGCTGTCTTCCAGGCACCTGTTTTACTTGTGCTCGTTCTGTTCGTTTCTGGGCTTGACGCTCTGTCACGCTACGGACAAATAACACTCCTGATATTGCCCCGGAAAGTTCGCCTTTCGTTGGGTACTGGTTGAGATCGAGACCAAGCGTTCGAGCAAATTTTATTTGCCCTGGTGTGGGGTCTTCTTTTCGCCAACGTGCTGTCGTACGCACCAAATTACTTGCGTCGCCCAGTGCAATGCGGTTGCATAGTTCAACCGCCTTCGCCCATGAAAGATCTCGTCTTTTTTGAAAAAACTTTGTTTCGTAAGCCTGTGTCTTCTCTATTGCCCAAACATCCCAAAGACCTTCTACTGCCGATGGCCAGGGAAAATACGTAGTTGTTCCGCATGGCAGGCACCATAGGCCGTCTGTCCCGCGTAGAGCCATCACCCAGGCGCATGTTTGCCCCTCAAAGAGGTTGATGTCCTCGAATGTCAACTCCTCCATTCCTGGGAGGTCGGAAATGTGCTGCAACGATTTTTCTATTCGCTCCCTTTTTTCGGTTTTGTCCCGTTCTTCGCGTTCCTGCTTTTCTTTCTCCTCTTTATCCGGAAATACCACAGCAGACGTGCAAAGACTGTGCTTTGCGGACACACCGACAACATCGATGATGAGCGCCGATTTCCCCTCGTACGGACGTAATACCCGTCCCACCATCTGCCTGTACAGCCCTTCCGATCCTGTAAGACGAGTAATGATGACACATTTTGCACAGGGAGCGTCAAAGCCCTCCGTCAACACCATGCAATTCACCAAAAATTTCGTCTCCCCAGAACCGTACCGTCCATAAATCGCTGTCCTGTCCTCCACCGGAGTATCCCCAGTGATCATCTCTGCCCGGTGATGCCCTCGCTCGCTGAAATACCCGTTAAAAAATTCGGTCCAGTCCTCACCGGTTTGCACTGACGGGCAGAAAATAATCGTCTGCCGTCCTCCGGCATGCTCCACCCATTCCGACGCGACACGAGTTTTCGCAGACTCAGACTCTTTCAGCGCCTCCGCAAGATCGGCAGCGGCAAAATCTCCACCTTTCATCTTGACTTTTGAAAGGTCAAAGTCGTCCAGCTGCACTGTCCTTCCGGAAAGAGCGCAAAGATACCCTTCTTCGATTGCGTCTTCCATCTCGTAGTTGTAGACGACACCGTCCCAGACAGTGCTCAGATCGTCTTTTCCAGCCCGCATCATTGTGGCGGTAAACCCGACTTTTTTCGCTTCCGGAAAAAAGTCCAAGATTTTTCGGTAGCTGGCTGCAGTGGCGTGATGGCATTCGTCCACGATAATGAGCAAATTTTCATCGTCATTATGGGCGAGTGCGTTTCTTAGGGCTGTGAGACGGTTCGCCCGACTGGCAGTCTGTACACTGGCGATGAGGATGTCTGCATCATGCTGGTTTTTGCGTCCTTTGATGATTCCTGTGGTCGCGTTGAATCCGTCCATGCCTGCGACGCATGTGTCGATACGATTTTTCGCTTGGGTCAGGAGTTCGTTTCGGTGGGCGATGACAAGTACTTTTGCTTCCGGTTTTCGTTCGAGAAATCGTAGTGCGAGAGCGGTGAAAATAGTTGTTTTGCCTGTCCCGGTGGCAGCAACGACAGATGCGCGATAGGCGCCGTGGCCATTTGGGCTTCCCTTTTTGTATGTATCTTCGACTTCTCCTATTGCTCCTTCTTGGTAGTCTCGTAGTCCCAGTTGGGCATGTATTTTTTCGTGTGTAGGGGGCATTCCTGTCACTCTCCTGTGCTGGCGCTGACATTGATAACTGCCCCCTCCACAACAAGGGGGCAGTTATCGGGCGCTACCGTGTTCTAGCGTTTTTTTGCACACTCGGGGCCGACACCATTTTCGATGCTCGCTTTTGCGCTGAGCTTTTTTGCGCATTTGCCGCACCGTGCGGCACTTTTGGCAAATGTCACCATCGATGCGGTGGGGTCTTTCACGATTTTTTTCAATTCGTCGACGTCGTAGCCGTTGTATGCCCGGTAGCCTTTTTGGCTTCCTACGAGTGTTCCCTTGCTATGTAGACTTTTGAGGTCTTTGTCGCCTACTTTTCGCACATAGATATTGTCTAGTTGTGTTTTTTGGCTCAACTGTCGGATGACTCGTAGTACCTCTCCTTTTTCTGTCCGGTAGTATCCTGCTGGGAGGTATTGGAGGTCCATTTGAGTCTTCCTGTCCATTCCTTGTTTCTCTTTGCTTACATTGTTATTCTAACACACTATCTGTGATTCCGTCAACATATTGCGACATGTTTCTCTCTCCATCGAAAAGAAAAAACCCCTTCCCACCAGCAATATCAGTGGGAAGGGGTTTTCCATGGAAAAAAATTAAGAATCCGACACCCTTTTTACGGTAGATTCCCCGTACAAAAATGCGGCACGCGTTTCGCAGCAGTTGAGACATATACGATTGGAACCATCAAATGGATCTCTGTCGAAATGCCAGGTTAGAGAAGGTCGAGAACAGTTTGTACACTCTATCTTTTTAAACTTTTTGTTTATCAGATCTTGTAGTGTTGCAACGTTATTCGTGTCTGTATTTTCCACTGTTGTTCCGTTTCTTTTTGCTTCTGGAATCTACGGATACCTATTGAAGCATGCGCTACACACATACTGATCAGTACCGTTTACCTTTACAGGGGTGCTGCTGAAAGCGTCATTTCGACATTTCTGCCCACATCCAGCACAGGTAAAGGTGTCGTCGGGGTCAGCAGTTACCAGATACAGTTCCATCTATTTCCTGCCTTCGTTTGCCACCACGGCATCGACATTCGTGTCGACGCCCAGTTCTGGCCGCCAACGCATGCCGCCAGGAAGACGATAATCCTCCGATGGGAACTGGGACCCGGACGGATCATATTCCTGGTCCTCGCCAGAATCGGTAGTGTCTGTAGCCATAATATTTTCCTTCTCTATTCGTATCCTTGACACTACTAACTATACACCATTTTATGACTGTATCAAGATATTGCCTGTATTGGCGAAAAGAAAAGCCTCTTTGCCATTGTGTGCGACAAAGAGGCTTTCTCATTTCGTGGCTATTTACATGGGATCGTATGCGCACCCCTTCGGAGTCGAAACAGCATCAACACAAACGGGGCACAAAAAGTAGAATTCGTCGCCCCTCGACACGTAAGGATTGAAACCGAAAAGACAGAGAAGACAGCTGTAGCCGCAGCCTGGGCATCTCATTCTCTCCCACATAAAGCATGCCAGTGTGTGCAGTGTGTTCATGTCCATGTCTCAGAGCTTCCCAGTGCGAAACATCTCACACGCATCACGCAATCTATCCACGTCATTATACAAATGCGGATAGAAATAGTAGGTAGTATCCGCTACCTGAAGGCTATACACACCTGGTGGAAGGTCAGGCAGCGATGTCGTATGGACAGTTATGTCAGGCGGCGACGTGGCATGCACCCCAAATCGGCCCCTTCGGGGAAAAACTTCCGTTATCTTGTACGTGCAGGTGAATACGTCATCCGCAACCTTTTTTATATGCACGCCAAGGTGAAAAATGTTTGAGTCCTTCGAGAACTTCGCACATTCCTCTTTGGTGGAGACAGAGATTGTCGTGTTGTACGATTTAAATTCCAGTATTCCAGCATCCATAGGTTCGTTCCGTCCTTTCGTAATCCGGGAAGTTTTTTTCCCCCCCATATCCGGATGTACTCCTCATTTTCTGCATAACAATTTCGGCATACGATATGTAGTAATCCTTGGTTTTGTATGGCCCTGTTCGCGCACGAACTGTTTGGCTTGCGTTTTTCGCACTTCCAGCAGATAAAATTTCCGGCCAGTTCTGTAGCATTCTGCTGCTCTGATGCTGCGTATTTTTCGCAGCACGAGCGGCATACGTCGAGAAAAACCCCATCAACAAGTAGGACATCGGCATCGAACGCATCATTTCGTTTGCGTACTTTACACTTCCGACAGATGAATTCCTCCTCTGGGGCCAACCCAAATACACGCACCATAGCATCCTCCTTTTTCCAATACGATAATGGACATTCTGTCAGTTTTTGAGTTTCTCCAACTGTTCGGCAATCATCTCCAGTTGTTCTGTTTCAACTTTGTCCACCACAACGTAGGTCACACCATCCACGCATACGGTGCGCTTTGCTAACGAAACCACTGGAAGATCTTCGTTTTCAATCACCACTTTGTCCTGTATGCCTCTAACATTGTGCATGCCGAGAATGGTGTGAGAAAAAGATGGCTTATTGGCGTTGCTGCAACAGGAAAACTTGTAATCGTACTTTTTAAGTCCGTGGATCATGTACAGGCTGAATCTAAAATCTCTGTTCTCCCGTTTCGCGTCTGCTGGAATCGCTTCCGCTCTTGATTTCCTTCGCATCATCATTCTCCATCTCGCTTTGTCGACACAGGCACTCCCGTAACATTCAATACGTGTACTGTGCCAATTCAATACTGCCCGTTTCGTCTACACCACACTTGTCGTGATACCCCTGCTCAAGGTAGATATCACTCATGTCTCTCGCTGTTGCGCAAAATGCGCACCGTCCTGTCTCCCTGGCAAAAAATGCCCTGTACTTGTCAAGTCCGTACGGCGAGAGTCTCGTCAACATTTTCATCGGACCCTCATACTCCCCCTGGTACTTTTCGTAGCGTGCAAAAGCAGCTATGTACTGCCTGCCGACGACTACCCCTGATCGGTAGTCCCGCAATGAGGTACCCGACAAGGGCACAGCAAGGACTATCCTCTCGACACGACCAGAAGGGATCACCCGAAAAGCCGTGTTTTTCGGCCATTCCACTTTCTCGATTGTTTCAAGACCGTCCGGTGTATCGAGATAGTAAAATCCGTTTGGTATGACATCAAGGTTTACTTCCATCGATTCTCATTTCTGTTCCTCTTGCTGACGTTACCAACTCTAGCTTGTTTCTATGACCACATCAAGAATCTATTCTGTTCTTTAGTGACTCTCTCATTCCGGACAGAAAAAAACCCCTACTCATGTCGACAACATGAATAGGGGTTTGAGTCACATATCAGACTTATGTCTGGTGTCTCCTCCACTTGCTATTCCGGAATACCATTCATCGGGGCATCCCGACCTCGTATTCGTCGCGAAGAGCAGGTGGATGGGCGTCGACATCGGCTGCATCCGCGACCGCAAACACCAAAAGATATCGAAAGAGCCAAAGAAGTCGAGCAGTCCGAGCAGCAACGAGACCACTCGCGTGCAGAACGGCAAGCTCCCACTGTGCCCCTGTGTCGGGAGGACCGTCGAAAAGGAATGCAGCAAGGAAAATAGGGAGCATCAGGAGTGGTAGACGAATAACACTTACCCATATGGATACGATACTATCCCCGGATTTTCGCATGACGTTAGGTACACGAGATCCTGCCCCGCGGAAAAGTAGGATGCCATAGGAGGTCATTGTGAACACGACAATGATACTGGTGATCTGCGCGAGTAGCGCATAGAATCCTTGGCGCGTCAAAAGGTTAACCTCTTCAAGCGGTGCGCCAAGAAGAATGAGTGTCTCATGGATGGCGACGCCGATGGCGAGGCCGATATTGATGTCCAGGAGGGGATGTTTTGCCCACATGTCCGCGCACCATTCTGAGGCGACGCGAAAACTGGCCGGTTTTCTGATCATTTTTTGTGCTTTCTGCCGTACGTGTTGGTGACACTACCTATTCTATGCGATTTTATGATCCAGTCAAGAATCTTCTGCTTGGGGCTTTCATTCTGGGCATAGAAAAAGCCTCTGTCCCTGACATCGATAGGGACAGAGGCTTCCACTTCAGAGTCGCAAAAAATTTCTGGCGAGCTGTTTTGCGGACGTCTCACCAGAAATATGTAATAGTACCTAGAGGTATCAACTCGAATGGAGACACCTACGATCTACCTTGCATTTTCCAGAATACATGATTTCTGTGACTCTGTCAAGCATTCAAAGGTAAAGCTCCTTTATCTCCTCCAACTGGGCATTCACCCGCTCCAGATATTGTCTATCCGCTTTAAGCGGGACGTCATATTCAACGCCGTCCAGGTAGAGGACACGTTTTTCGGGGTCAAGTGCCGGGAGTACATCAGTTTTGCTGTAGAGGACATCGTCATGGCTTCCGATATTGTACTTGCACTCTATATGGTGGTCGTAGAGGCCGCCCCCAACTCTGTGTGACTTGACCACGATGTCACAGCGAATTTCGTAGAGCATGTCGCGTCCGACGTCTGTGTAGTGGACGGGCAATCGAAATACGTACGTTCTTTTTTCGTCTGTTGGCATGGTATCTCTCTTTGTAATTACGGTAACACTACCCATTCCATACGACTCTGTGACCCAGTCAAGAATCTTCTACTGGCAGTGATGAGGTGGAGAGACTTGCATTTCAGAAACACGATTCCCGGCGAGAAATTTGCAAAAAACTCGCCGGGAATCGTGTTTCTGTGTTTGGAACTTGAGGACAGTATTCTCATTTCTCCCATAAAAACACTGACTCAAATACCTTCGCCTATCATACCAAAAAATTATGACTGCGCCAGTTTTTTCTATGCTGCAGACAAAAAGAAAGCGAGGACCTCGTTACAGATCCTCGCTTCCCAAGCGGGTGACTCTCCGGCAGACTAGGAGCGTAACGACTCTATCCGCCGTCGAGAAATCACTCACATTCCCAGAAAGGGTAGAGAAAGACGCACTAAAATCTCTACTCCCACATTCATGCTACACCGATACTATGACACCGTCAAGAAACAACTTTTTCCGTCCAATCTCCAAAGCGGACTTTCAGCTGCTCGGAGACCCCTGCCAAATAACTTGTCTCCACAACATCTGCTACGTCGTAGGTTTTTTCATTCACTCGTATCGTATGCTCTACGATGGATATTTTTGGGAGCGCACTATTTACAGTGACAGATATCGAGGTGACTGATCCGTCCACCAGTTCTGTGATTTTGTGTCCGCACACCAAGTTGTCGTCATTACTCCCGGAGAATATGTACACTAATTCGCCTACCTGGCCACCTGGTAGTTCTTCTGTCTCAATGATTGGCAACTTGAAAGCGTAGATCGATCGCGGTTTTTCTCTTTCTTCGTGTCTTACCTCCCCTTTGTATTCTCCCCATTCCGCACGGTCTCGCTCCAGTTCTGCAAATCCCTCGAATCTCACGTCTTCGTTTTTTTCGTGCTGCATTCTTTCCCATCTCTGTTTTGCTTATTGACACCATCAACTTTACTCTATTTGTATGGCCCAGTCTAGAGATCTACTGGTTGCAGGGGCACAAAAAAATCTCCCGCCACCAACAGAGATGGTAATGGGAGATTTTATCGGTAGAATAATGTTTTTGTTGTGACACTGCAAGTTTATCGTGGGATGCCCTCACCGACTACGATCTTGCCTTGTCTTTTTCGCAATCGCAGGAAAAATTGCCATCAGCGTCTCCATTTTCATCAGCCCAAGAGAGACACGAATCTTGCATGTGACATAGTCGGCAAGCTGTTGCCTTGCCTCCTGCTCACTCTGATCTTCGGCGATCCATTTTAGGTACTTCAACCCTCCGAACACTGTCGGTAGCCAGTCAGCCACCGCTACCAGATCGTATATTTTGCCGCGGTACAGTGTGCCGTCCAGTGGGCGGGGGAAATTTTCACCTATATGCACGCGACCATCGACAACGTTGCTTACGTTTTGGGTTTCGAGTCGTTTCGGACTCCCGACATAAACGGTAAAAATGTCCCGCACCTCACCAAGACCACCGATTAACAGGGCACTTTTGTATATTGCGTCCTGGAGTGCCCCTTCCAAGATCAAACGACTGGATTCGGCACTCACTTTCTGGCTGCAGGATAACGAGATCTCTTTAATGTCGAGAGATTTGAGCAGTCTCTCGACGTTGATGGCCGGGGTGTGGACGAGGTCACCGTTGTCGTCTCTCGGGGCATAGAATCCCATAGGAATGGGTTGTTTCTGCACTTGACTTGCGTCTTTTATAAGCATTTCCATTTTATTTAGCTCCCATCATTAATATTTTTCATACCTATTAAATCATTAATTATATGCCTTGCACAAGGCCAATTTTCCCGGCGCATGCTGGGAATTCTCTCGCCAGTGAGCAGGTAGAATACATCTGGAGTGCGCCGACCTTTCACCACATCGCCTTGTTGCGCCACTATGGGGTAGACCGGTAGCCCGTACTCCTTCCACATGACATTTGTGACAATGTTATAAAAACTATTCCATTCCCCAGCGGATATCGATTTCGCCCCAGTCTTGCACTGCACAAGCAAAATTTGTCGATGCCCCATTGCAATAACATCTGCGCCCATAGCACTTTTGCTCCCGGCAAAACGTGCCGCCACATACCCCACGTCCGACAAGGACGCAACGACGACACGCTCAAAAGCCGCACCTCTCTGATAATTCGTCATCACACAACCTCCTTCGCCTTCATCTCGGCCTTGACTTGTTTTCTCCGATCCTTGAACCCTTCATGTCTGCAGATGGATGATGGGGATACGCCAATCTCCTCTGCAATGATGTTGTCCATTTTCATGCGTCCTTCATCGTCGAACCAGTTCCCGGATTGCACACCAGCGTCATCCAGCCAATCCTCAATTGCAGTACGTGCTGTGCCTCGTTTGATCGGGATCACACCCGCCGCAATTTCACGGGCTGATTGCAATGCAATTTCATTTTCACGATCCAACCCCGCTGCAATTTCACGAGCTGATTGCAATGCAATTTCACTCCTTGGATTCTGTGCAATTTCATGCGCTGCCTCCTCTGCAATTTCATACGCTGATTTCACTGCAATTTCATGCGATGATTTCACTGCAATTTCACTCCTCGGATTCTGTGCAATTTCAGGCTGCACCACAATTTCAGACTTCATCGCCTCAACATGACTGCGATTCACCACAGCAAAAAGCCTCGTCAACCGCAGCACGCCCTCGATTAAGAGGACAAATACTGTCGATGGCAGAGCTTCAAAAATCGCATACCCCGCGTGCCCCACTACAAATAGGGCATACGACGCATTGAGTACGAGCGTGGAGATACCAACACCAAGCATCGCCCAGCGAAAAAGTTGCATCGCACTGGCATGCTCCCTCTGCAGCTCTTTCTCGTCATCACCTGGCGAGAGCAGCACAAAAATCAAATTCACACTAACCAGAAAGAGCAAAAACGTATCTAGCATTGGTGCTACCAACACTGACAAATTGTCAGGGACACCCAGATAGGCTCCCAATCCCTGGATATTTCGGAACGAAAAAAGATACGCGCACCAAATCAATGCCCCCGTTGTTGCAAACGATGTGAGAAACATCAATCCCAACACATCGTTACGGACATTGAAAATTCTGTTTTTCAATGTCCGTAACGAATGCACAAAACGTTGCTTCCGAGCGGCACGAGCGCTCTCACGCACCATTTTCCTCTCCCGTTTCTCCCTCATTTTCACCTGATATTTCGTCTCCATTTTCTTCTCCTCTCCCCCTAAGAACCCCGAAGGGGTTGCCGTCGATTTTTATGCGGTCTGACCTGCACTTTTCAATTTTTGATTCCGGACAGTTCCTAGTCATTTCCTGGTCGGTTTCCCACTCGATCTCCCGTTCGGTTTCCCACCCGGTTTCCCACTCGATTTCCCGTTGGGTTTCCACCGTTCTCAATGCTCCTGCGCTTTGGCGGAGCCAAGGAGAAGAGGGTCATCGGTCGGTCCTTGGCAGCATGGCTTCCCAGTTTTCCCCATATTGCGGAGAGGGCGCCATGCTCGTAGTCGGGTGTGAAGAATGCCTTTTTTGTAGCGACGCCGACGTTAAAACCTGGGGGCATTTCGGTGTTTCTGTGGGTTTCCCAGATTGCTTTTGCGCATTCTTTGCCGCCGAATCCACGCCGGTCGTCTTCTGTAATGATGAGTAGGCGGGGGAATTCTCCTCCGGGGAAGCGTTCTCGCCATGCGTCTGGGGTGTTGTACAAATGCTTATATTTTTGCACTTTTTCTGCTAGTTTGCTTACTCCTTGTGTGCCTCTGTCCAGCTCAATGATGAGTGGCACTACTGTTATCTGCCCGTTGCGCACCGCGATGTAGTGCAGGATCATGTCGGAGATCAGCAGTTGCTCATCACCTCGTTTTGTTTTGCGGTACTTGAACGCAATTTCGTGCTCCCATGCGTATGGGTCGCACTGGTCGCCCATTGTTAGTGCGATTTCGCAGAATCGCAGTCCGACCCGGTTGGCGAGGAGCGGATGGTAGGGCCATATTCTCCCTGTTGGGTTGTGCAGCCATCCACGGTCAAGCTTTGGATTCCCTTGGCATACTGCGTCGATTCCTTTTTCCGTCGCATGCCAGCAGACCCGATTTTTCTTGCCGACCTCGCCAGTGCGTTTGTTGATGTACTCACCATTTTTCAGTGTTGTCAAGTGGTCGTTAAATTTACTCAGGGGTGATAAGCCCAGGTAGAAATGCATTTTTTGTAGTGTGCTGGAGGTGATGTATCTGTGTTGGGTAAGTAACGTCACCGTGGTGGCTTGCCGCTCGGAAAACACAGATGCGCCACTTTCCCCCCCTTTCTCTGGTGGTGTCCCTCGCGGTTTTGTCTCTGTCGCTCGCATACTTTGGCCCCATTTCGTGAAATTTCACAGGAAATTGCACATCCGTCATTGTCGTTACTCCGTCAACACATTTATTACGTAGTATAGTTGTGCAATTTCATCCACGCCATCTAGAATTTTTGACCGTGAAATTTCACGAGCTAATTTCATGAGCAATTTCACGAGCCAATTTCATGAGCAATTTCACGAGCCAATTTCATGAGCAATTTCACGAGCTGATTTCACAAGGCAATTTCACGAGCTGATTTCATGAGTAATTTCACGAGCTGATTTCACAAGACGATTTCATGAGCAATTTCACAAGGCAATTTCACAGGCAATTTCACAAGGCAATTTCACAGGCAATTTCACAGGCAATTTCACGAGCAATTTCACTAGCCAATTTCACAAGGCAATTTCACGAGCTGATTTCATGAGCAATTTCACGAGCTGATTTCACAAGGCAATTTCATGAGCAATTTCACGAGCAATTTCATGAGCAATTTCACGAGCAATTTCATGAGCAATTTCACAAGACGATTTCATGAGCAATTTCACGAGCAATTTCACAGGCAATTTCACTAGCCAATTTCATGAGCAATTTCACTAGCCAATTTCATGAGCAATTTCACTAGCCAATTTCATGAGCAATTTCATGAGCAATTTCATGAGCAATTTCACTAGGCAATTTCATGAGCAAATTTCACAACATATAAAAGGGGAGGCCGTCCCCGCCCGCAATTGTCTCTTCCTCGCTACCATCTGCAACTGCACAATCCATCGTGGAATCTTCCACTACAACAGCACTGTCATCTGCAATTTCATCTGCGATTTCATCTGCGATTTCATCTGCAATTTCATCCAAATCAAAATCGATGATCCGTTGCACAAGAGTTTTTTGGTGTCGTGCAACTGTCTCAAATGACACGCCTTCGTCATCCCGTAATACCGGATAAGGCAATTCTCCCGGTTCTCCGAGTATTGCTTTTGCGTCCAGTCCATGCAGTAGGTGGTGCTGTAGTGGATTCGCCTGGTGGGGCGAACGTGCAACTGCACACATCTGATACTGCAACCCAGTGAGTGGTATGTGGTCGGGGACGAGCAATTTTCTCCGAAATTTATCTGCGTCATCCTGCGTGTTGAATGCGACCTGCAGCAAACTTGCATTCGCCAGTACAACGTCTTCTATTCCATAGGGGAGTTGCCCAAAATTTTGTGCAGCGAAAATGAGGGGCATATTGCTCTTGCGCCCTTGGGTCAGAAGGAGATTTATGGAGTCTCGGAATGCCCCGATAAATGAAGGTGCCTCATCCATAATAATGAGATGTGGTGGGTGTTCTCTGGCGTCCGCCATGTCAGCCCGGCCGTACACTGATTGCCGCAGGTACGCTGCAATAAATGCGCCGAAAATGTTTCCAACATGCTGGTCTTTTCCCGTGCGAAGTTGAATGAGCGTGATTTTCCCGCGTCCGACATCCATTTGCGGGGACCATCGAGTTTTTGACGATCCCAACATGGTGTACATCGTGTCGTCTACTTTTGCGCTGTCGATGATCTCAAGCGGACCTTCGACAGAACTCCGCTGCACCCTTTCCCAATCTCCTGCGATGTTTTCCGGCAGAAGAGAGACGATTTTCTCCTGGAATGCAATTGATTTTGGGTCTTCTCGGACCATCGTGGCGAGTTGGAATACTGTGGTTTGGATGTCTTCCGGCAAGCGGCTGTTTGCCACTACCAGTGAGGTGATGAGTACTTTGAGTACTCGCCTGATTTTAGGGGCATTGTCCGTCCTCCACTCACCGGCAGAACAAAGCGCACTGAACGCACCACTCGCGATGTTATCCACCTGTCCCCTTTTTGCACCCTTCGGCACGAATAGAGGATTCATCGGCTTCTGTAACGACCCCTCCTCTTTATTGTCCATGTCAATAACATGGAGTCGTTCGCGCATGTGCGCGCGTGCATCTGGGCCATCACAATCCTGGAGGTAGTAGTTCAGAAGTTTCGCTGTTTGTGCATCAGGCACGATAATTGTTGCGGATGCGTCCTCCCGAGAAGAGAGATACGTCACAACAGCGGACACAAGCGCACTTGTTTTCCCCCCACCAGAAGGGGCCACAAGCATCCAAGCAACAAAATCCTGCAAATCCGCAGCTTTTCTCTGCCCATCAATCTCCCCAATAGGGAGAGCGTACCGGGGATTTTCACTGTCCCAATCCGGTAGGGAATTTTCGTCTCTCCCCTGGCCTGCAATTTCAGTGAGCGTGACCTTATTTATAGGGGGCAAAAAGAGCGGGGTGAGCGGTCCGATTGCCATTGTCCACGCGCGTTGTTTGTCGATTTTCGCTGTCTTCATACTGGTGTCGAATCGTCGAGCAGCGGTGGCCCCGGATGAGTGGCTACGTTCTTGGAGGATGTTTTGTCCGGAATCCAACGCCAGTCGAAGAGCGGCGCTGATGTTTGTGGCGATTTGTTGTGCGCGTGTTTCGGTTGCCGCCACAGAAGCGATACTTATGTCGCATACTCCTATGGGGTCGGTATTTGTGAGCTGTGCGCCTGCATCGCGGGCGGCTTTGCGAAATTTTTCTGCGTCTCCCTGGTCGACTGGCCCAACATCCACTACGACCCACACAGCGTCGGTGTCGGAAAAGTTTTTCGCCGCTTTCTCAATCTGGACGTGTGGGTCTTGTATGGTGATGGATTCCAGTGCGCCAACGAAACTGTTGCTACGGCGTTGTGGATGGAAACTCGCCCGTGCGACGCCTACGTTTGCGTTTTTGTGTGGCCAGTCTTCGAGGACTCTCCCTGATTCTCGTCGTACCTGTATCCCTTTTGGCATTTGTGCGGCAAAAACTTCTTCCATGTCGCTTGTCACCTGGACATAAATAGAAAGTGCGTCTCTCCTTACCTGCGTGATCCCACGTACGACAGTATTCGTTTCCCCTGCTCGTAGTACCGCCAATCCCAAAACTTTGCTCGCCTCTTCCAGTGGAAGGACGTCAAAGTCGCTTTCCGGGAGGAGTTGTAAAGTGACGATTTCTTCTTTCGGATTTTTCCCTCGCCAAAACATGGCCACTGCGTCCCTCAGGTCAAATTCTTTCCCGCTCCGTACACGAGTCAATAACACCGCTATGGAGTACACAACGAGCAAAAAAATGGTCAGGATGATACAGACTGCGCCCCAGAAGAGTATGAGAAAAAGAGTTCGGTGCAGTGTCCATGCGATCATAAAAAAGACCAGTGCGTAAAACCCGCACACCCACAACATGGCCAAAAGAGAATTCAAACCGGAAGCCAAAAGCGTCTGCAAAAGAAACAGTCCGTAGACGAACGATGCGATCGTCGACGCCCACGTCACCGACCAGCGCACACTCGTGCCGGATGAGAGCATTGCCAGGAAAATGGGCACCCAAATAGAAATGGGCACATAGAGCCATACCTTTATAGGCACACTAGGTACAACCACTCGCTCATTACCATCTCCATCATTTGACAAAGATCGCAGCAAGCGAATGTTTGCAACGTTTTCGAGTAGTTCTTTAAGATCGAGGAGAGCCATGTTTCAACTCCCGTGACGTTCGTCCGCGGCCTTACCCAGCTGAGCCAGTGCAGTGAGAGCGATTTGGTCCTGGGGATTTGCAGCGAGCATGCTATTGATCCGAGTTTCCAGCTCTTCTGGGGTCGCGCCATGCATGAGCAGCTGCGTTGCCATATTGATGACAGCCGGATCGTATTTGCTGAGAGGTTTCGGTGGAGTGCCAAAATGCAGCTCCACCGAACCTTTTGCGCCTTTTGCATTCACGAACAGATATTTCGGCATGCGTGTTGTTTGACTGTTGTCAATGGCGACATGCCGACTGGTGTCCGTGTGCGTGCTGGCGTTGACACTGACCTCGCCGATATCAGTGTCAACGACATTCGTATTTTCCATGTGTGTGCTTTCTTCTGGCGGTTTTTTTCTGTGAAAAAATTCCAGGTAAATGAGGAACGCCAAGGTGGAGAGCCAGAGAATTTCAAGCCCTGTCATGCTCCACCCGGCCGGAAAGCGCCTTCGCCTTCGACTTTTCGATTTTTACCTCTGCCCGTGTTTTCGACGGACTCACGCATTGTGCGTGGAATGCGTCATTTGTGAGCACGTCGATGACGTGACGAACTCGAGAAATTGCTTGCACAGCAACGTACATGAGAGTGACGCAAAGGAAAAAGAGTGCGTCAATCCCCTGGTAGCCGCTTCGGTAGACGCCAATGACCCCGGAGAGAAACGCTCCTGCTTCTAGCATGGCGAGAAAAGTGTTTCTTCGCAGCCATCCCGCTGGGAGTTGGTCAAGTTTCTCTGAAATGTCCTTGTACCACTTCATTTTTGTTCCCTTCCTATAGAAAAACGGAAGGGTACGGAAATAAATCCCGTACCCTATAAATATTTTACCCGATCGCATATTTAATTGCCAGATATATTATTTCCCCCACCTGGAAAGACCAGTCGCAGCATCCAAATAGACCTTTGTATCGACAACAATAGGCACACCAAAAAAATGTCCCTCCCCACGCATTGCCTCCGCAAACAACTGTCTCATCTCCTCCACATCCGCACGGTCAACACACACAACAGTCTCGTCGTGAATCAAATCCCAAATATGTCCAGCTATGCCCATCTCCAACATTCTCAACACCGCTCTCGCAAGCAGCTCCCTCGCAGTCGACTGCACAACATAATTCAAATTCCTGTAGGTCGCCAGCTCCCCATTCTCCTGGCGAGACACAGGAATTTTTCTCCCGACAAACGTCTCCACGTAATCAGTGAATCGTGAAAGTACATCCCTGAACTCTTTCGCCTTCGGATAACTCCGCCAAAACCCTTGTACCATTTTCTGTGCCTCATCCATGCCACACCCTGCACGTACATTGACCGCATTTGCTCCTCCGCCGTACACAACCATAAAATTAACAATTTTTGCCAATTTTCGGTCGCAGCCAATGAGATCTCTCGTTTGCTGGTGAAGATCCCCGCCCCGGTCATACACATCAAGCATTCGTGGCTCGCGAGCAAGACTCCCAAGCACACGCAACTCAACCTGCGAAAAATCGAAACCGATAATCACCTGGTCATCATTGTGAGGAAGAAACAGCCTCCGTAGCTTCGGGTCGACATTCATGACATTCGGATCTGCGGCACTCAACCTCCCCGTTATTGCACCGACAACGTGGAAAGTCGGATGCACAAACCCATTACCGTCCACCCGTTCCAAATATCCTTTTGTGGAGGTAAGAGCATTCACCTCCTCGACAACCTGCAGATACAGGCGCACAAACTCTCTCCCTTTTGCATCCAACGGTTGCTGCCGAAGAAGCGGAACATCTTTTTTATTAAAACTGACCCGACCTGTCTCTGTCATCGGATACGTGTCAGTGTCCAGGCCGTGCTCAATAATCCACTCCCCCAGTCGTTGGCGCTGCTTATAGTCATACCCAGTAACATGTTTGATGCCCACGTTCAAGGGGACAATTCTAGCGTTACACTCCTCGTACACTTTCTCTGCCTGCGGAATATCAAGACGCATCCCCCGATGACGCATCCCCACTGTCACCGCATTCAGAGAATTCGCGTCCGCTTTGAGCAGCGCATTCGGTGCCCCCGTCTCCGCACACAGCCTATCGAGTATCCTCCGCACCGCGATAGCGTCCATACCTGCATAGATGAGGTACCGCTCGTTGTCCAGAGAGATGTTCGCCCATCCCCACGACTCTGCTTTTTTCGATGCCTTCTTGAATCCCGCTTCTCGACGACCAATGTCAGAAAGCTCCGTCTTCAGGCAGTCCGCCAGATTTCCGAGCTGGGGCATTCCGTAGCATGTGGCAATATGTTTGAGGTCATATTTTGAAAATTGCCTGCCTTTTTTTGTCCAGTACAGGAAACTTTGTTCGCTGTTCATCCTGGCGATGACGTGTGTGTTCCAGTTTCTTGCGCTTATGTCGATTCCGAGACCGGCTTGTAGGGCATGGACGTCTGCGTCGGTATGCGAGCAAAATTGGTTGCGTTCGTCCTGTAAAAATGCTGATACGATCGACATTTGGTAGGGATCGTTCGTTCGGAAAACCCACGCGTCGGTTTTACTCCCTATCTGCACCAGGCGGAGCGAGAAATCTGGTGCCCAGAATGATCCTTGTTCTTCGGGGATGGCGAATTCTGTGTCGAGTCCCCACATGGGGTGTTTTTCTGTCGTCCGAGAGAATTTTTCCCATTCCGGCAGCCATTCTCGTGTGCCATGTTCGGGGGCATGGACGTGTACAGTTTCGCCTCCGAGGGATGTTTCCCATGTTCGGACATATCCTTTTTTTAAAGTGCTGTTCGGCATTTCCGGCTATCCTCTGTACTGTCGTCTGTGACGGATGATCGCGAGATCAAGGACAGAGTCCCACTCTTTTTATGCGTTCGGGAGTGGGACTCTTCTTTTCCTGGATTATTGGTGTTCGCTACACTAACAGTGTCATATGAAACGTTTGTCACACGATGATGTTTCCTTTTGGACATAGTTTGCTCGCGTGCCGCTGCCAGTAAAATTCCAGATTTACACAGACTGCCTGCGCAAATATCCTCTTTGGGTAGGTAATGTTTTGTTCGAGGAACGCTTGGTAGCAGAGGAGGAGCACCACTTCCATTGCGATGCTCACAGGACATCCGTCCAGCATGACGGATTCGTGCAACGTGCGCTTGAATGCTTGTTTTGCGGACAGTAGTTCTTGTGCTCTTTGTACCTCATAAGGGTAATCCCAATCCCCCCCTTCGTGTGCGCACAAACTGTACACTGTTTGCGCAACTGCGGAGGTAAAGTATACGATCTTGTCCACTGCTGGAATTCCCTGGAGATCCTGCACTATTTGGGGGATGTTCCCCATCTCCAGTGTGGAATTTTCTTTCGCTGTCGACATGGCGTCTGTCATGTGTCGGGATTGTTCGGTATTCATATTTTCTGAGATATTATGTATGTACTCTTTACGTACATCGTGCCAGTTCACAAGTGGCAGACATGTACGAAAGTAGTCTTCTTCTGAAGCCAGTTTGTGGGATTGTAGTTCCTCTGGCAGTAGGTCATTGTACGCTGCCCGCATTTTTTACTCCTTACCAACTCTATTCTTTTATTGTATCACAAATTATAAGTGCCCACAATCCAGCTTCCTCGCCTCACACTGGGCTGAGGTCCCACTCCGTGACCCACGATGTCACTCCATGTGACCAACGATGACGTATAGCGACGATGAGAAAATTTCTCTCAATACCCATACCGGTATTTCCCGAGGCGATCAGATGGATCTTGTCCCCGAACCTCCGTATGTACGCCTGGTAGCGGTAATCGCTTCTCTTCGTCGCGGTGAATGAGATCGTGAGAAGCGGCAACGGATCTGCATATTTTGCGAGAACCTGAGAGTTAAAACTTTCTGCATCGGCGACAGAGCTAAAAACAGAGTCCGTGTGTTGCCAGGTTTTTATCGCCCCAAGTGCTGCCTGCGACGCCGTATTATCACTGGCGACAACTCTCCCACCAAGACTCGGAGGAGGCTGCCCCTCGTTCCCTCTTACCGCGAGAACGAGCGTCTCCAAGTGGTCAAAATTTACCGGTGGGTGGGTGAACCATCCAGGGGCGAAAACGTCTTGCGCCCGGTTCGCTCCCGCGATTTGATACCCGACATCAAATGCGTTTGTACCGCTTCCTTGCACGATACCGTCATCCAGCGCGTGCATCCGAAACGGGGTGTTGGAGAATGTAAGAGTGGGTACACTTCCTCCTCCCGTTCCGACATTTCCAACCATTGCACCGATGTGCGCGAGAAAAATTGTTGCTGTCGCTCCCCAGGGTGAGCCTAATACTGGCGGGAAGTTTCGTCCTGCTCTGGCGAGGGACCCGGTTTCCGGTTCGCCGTACCCTGAGACCGCGAGTGCTGTGCCTGATTCGATGCTGCCGTACCAGTCACGTAGGTAGATTGCGTGTATACTCCATGCTCCGCCTGAAATTTCATCGTCGTTGTAAAATGTTGTGAGTGGTCGGCTGGCGACATCATAATCTGTCAATGTCTTTGCGTATACACGTATTTTTCCCAGTTCAGCACCAGCGCCACGCAAATTATCCCACCCAGGAGGGGTCAACCACTGTTCAGCCTTGTCGTACACCGTTGAGACGATAAACAGGACAGCCAGATCGCCCACTTCGATAAGTGTCGAAGGAACCTGCATCTCTATTGCATTTGCTACTCCAGCACTCGTCGACCGACTCGACTCCCCCTTCGTCACGATATTCGGCAGAAATGGTGGAATAGGAGTGACCACACGATTCACCCGCTCCCCGCGCCAACTATGCAGCTGCAAAGATTCGTAAATAAATTGTCCCCCTGGGGCATCAGATAATTCTATTGTTGGCTGATTCGCACTAAGCATGTGATTGTACAAAAAGCAAATCCTGCCCTCGTTCCCTTCACATACATACCCCAAGTCTGTGTTTTCATATACTCGTAGGAGGCTTAGAAGATTCCGCTGAGCGTACGCATGCCCCCCACAATTCAACACCAGGTTGGAATTGAACGGATTTGTGTTGCCCGCAGGGTGCAACAATCCCCCCTGGCGTAACGCGTGTCCCACCGCAACCGCAACGGACGTCCCCACACTCGCTTCCTCATCGACTCCGACAGTCGCGATACTGTCTACCTCTGTATTTGCGGCCAGAGAGAGGGGACCTTCCGCCTCCAAAACCGCAAACTTCCCCTCCGTCGGACTCACGGACGGGATAACACTGGTCACACGCCCAGTCCAAATCACATCAGCGTTTGTGAATCCGCCCCACGTATTCCAGACGAGAAATTCGTCCCATTCAGGAGCTTCTTTTGTCCGCCACTGGCTATAAAGACCGTATTTCTGTCCCCCCGTGCCGAATGCCACCGGATTGTCCTTCAGATCCCCATTGATAAAAATGTTCACGTTTGAGCCAGAAACGAACAATTGTAATGTCAGTTCTGGTGTGTCCTCTATCGTGAATTGGCTTGTTTTTGAAAGAGATCCTGCAGTTTTCGTCCAGTGTTGTATGTTCAAAAAATTTGATATGTCGACTTCTGCGAGGACAAGTCCGTAGTTTGAGGCGTCTGTCAGTCTGTAGACGATCCCCAGGTCTGACCTTATGTCCTTCTTGATGTATGTAGCTTGCATGAAGCATGCATCAACACCGAGGTCGACGGCGTCAATCGAACGATAATCTGTCGACGCCACATGCGGACGCAACGGACGAGCAACACCTGACCCACTCCGGTAATGCCCCAAATTCTCTATCGCCTCCCACGTATTCCCCACCTCATCAAGCGACCCATTCAACAAACCCGTACCACTAAAAAAGTCCTTCGCCAACAACACCGGATCGGTGTCTTCCGTCCCCCCAATCTGCACACGCAACAATCGACCCTCATCCAGAGAGAACGGCGGAGTATTCAAAGGAGA
>Ga0209633_10000343_pt1 | contig 55482 bp, 52 predicted proteins | sample Cruoilmetagenom1_FD_187290 | JGI IMG/M metagenome (GOLD analysis project Ga0209633, IMG submission 187290) | Oil polluted marine microbial communities from Coal Oil Point, Santa Barbara, California, USA - Sample 1 (SPAdes) (version 2) | ecosystem: Environmental > Aquatic > Marine > Oil seeps ... | reverse complement strand
TTTTCTTCATTAGAAAAATGGGTCGAATTATTCTTCTAATATACTGAAAATCAATGCTTTAATCTAATTTTTTAACGCTTAATTTATTGATTTTCAATCAATTATATTTTTTGTCATGTACTAAAAAAAAAGATGTAAAAAATTTTATCTAATTATTTTACAATTCTAGAATCCAATTCCAAAACCCCTTTTTTAATGACTTTTACAGATTCAAAATCCGGATGCATAGGATTAATCAAATAATTAAAAGTCATAGGTAAAACGGCTGAAGGTACTTTTAGTACTAAATTTTTATTAGAACTAATCCATTTTGAACCATAATCTTGCGTAAAAGACAATGGAGGATTATGTCTCCAGTTCTGTTTTAAAATAGCTGGTTTTACTTGTGAAATAATAGTCGTATCCGAAATCTCTAATTGAAGATAACCAAAATCTTGTGGTATAAACTGATAGTCTGCATGCACTAATAATTCTAAAACCGAGAGCGATAAACTTTCTGAAGTGTACAACATATGTGTTCCGCGTTTATTCCATCGTCCACCAAATAATCGTGCTCCCTCACCACTTAAATCATTCAAATGCTGCTGCTTTGCAATACGAAATACGGTTAATTTCATACTTTAAAAATTAAGAATAAACACCATAAGCAATACGGCCAAGAATATCTTTTATGAGCTTAGTACCAAAACTGGTATCGAGATAATTAATGGGCTTTTCGTAATTAAGATGGCGCACCTCACTATGCAACCAAGATGTAAATGCATCAAGAGTTCCTAACACATCAATGCCTTGCGAAATGACTTGGGCAATTTCAATAATTTGTTCTGTAGGATAAACATTAAGCAACTCAGTATCGTGTTTGCGTTGAATAGTACGATGCGACACATGTAACAACTGGCTCATTTTTTCCATAGAAATACCAAGAATATTGCTTAGTGTTTGAAGCACTGCCTTAGGTAAACCTTTACGTGTAATTTCTATAAGATCAATATCGTTTTTAATAGATTGCCCAACAGCAGCACTACCTCCTAAAACACTAACTATACGATCGTATTTATTATTTAAAGCATAGAATAATTCTGGCTCTGCGGCTAAATTGATAGCTTTGGTTTGTTGATATTGAGTTTTCATAATAACGACATTTAATACAAATATATGTATTTTTGTCGTGTTTTAAAATTATTTCACATAAAAAAAACCTACTTCAAGTCGTTATCTTGAAATGGGTTTATATATTTTTTAAAAATAGAGATGCTTATATTTTGTACTTCGACAAGTTCAGTATAACAGTCATCATAAGCGATTCAGGTACTTTTTCCTAAAAAGGAAAAAGTGGTTTTCTGAGATACTTCGACTACGCTCAGTATAAGCGATATTCACAATTTTGAATGCGCTAAAGCTTTTCAAAATTGGAATCCTGCTTACATATTTCTACGATATTGACCTCCAACTTCAAACAACGATGCTGTAATTTCTCCTAACGAACATACTTTACAAACTTCCATTAATGCTTCAAATATATTCTCATTATTAATAGCTTTTCTTTGCAATTCTTTCAATAACTTTTCAGTATCATTTGCATTATGTAAATGTTCCAATGTTTTTATTTGAAACTGTTTCTCTTCTTCGGTAGCTCTAATGACTTCCTTCGGAATTACAGTAGGCGAACCTTTACTACTCAAGAATGTATTAACACCAATAATTGGAAATGCTCCATTATGCTTCAAAGTCTCATAATACAAACTTTCTTCTTGTATTTTAGAACGTTGATACATCGTTTCCATCGCACCAAGAACTCCTCCTCTTTCTGTGATTCTATCAAATTCTAATAAAACAGCATTTTCAACTAAATCGGTTAACTCTTCAATAATAAAAGAACCTTGTATTGGATTTTCGTTTTTATTTAAACCTAACTCTTTATTAATAATCAACTGAATTGCCATTGCCCTACGAACCGATTCTTCAGTTGGTGTAGTAATCGCTTCGTCATAAGCATTTGTATGCAACGAGTTACAATTATCATAAATTGCATACAAGGCTTGAAGCGTTGTTCGGATATCATTAAAATCAATCTCTTGCGCATGCAAACTACGACCAGAGGTTTGAATATGATATTTTAACATTTGTGCTCTTGGATTAGCTCCATATTTATGTTTTAAGGCTTTTGCCCAAATTTTACGAGCCACACGACCAATAACGGCATATTCTGGATCGATTCCGTTTGAGAAAAAGAACGACAGATTTGGCCCAAATTTATTAATGTCCATTCCTCTACTTAGATAATACTCTACATAAGTAAACCCGTTAGACAATGTTAATGCCAATTGCGTAATTGGATTTGCACCTGCTTCTGCAATATGGTAACCCGAAATAGAAACGGAATAGAAGTTTCTAACATTGTTTTCTATGAAGTACTCTTGAACATCTCCCATTAAACGTAAGGCAAATTCCGTAGAGAAAATACAAGTGTTTTGCGCCTGATCTTCTTTTAAAATATCTGCCTGAACTGTTCCTCTAACCTGAGCAATAGTTTTCGTTTTAATATCTAAATATACATCAGCAGGTAAAACCTGGTCTCCAGTAACACCCAAAAGCATTAACCCTAAACCGCTATTCCCTTCTGGTAAATCGCCATTGTATTTTGGTCGTTCTTTTCCTTTATAAAGTTTCTCAATCTTTGCTTCAACTTCTTTTTCTAAACCGTTCTCTTTAATATAAATTTCACATTGTTGATCTATAGCAGCATTCATAAAGAAACCTAGCAACATTGGTGCAGGACCATTAATTGTCATACTCACAGACGTCATAACATTTGCTAAATCGAAACCAGAATAGAGTTTCTTAGCATCGTCTAAACAACAAATAGAAACACCTGCATTTCCAATTTTACCATAAATATCTGGACGCAAATCTGGATCGTTTCCGTAAAGTGTTACACTATCAAAAGCTGTAGATAATCGTTTTGCTGGCAATCCCATACTTACGTAATGAAAACGCTTGTTTGTTCTCTCCGGACCGCCTTCTCCTGCAAACATTCTTGCTGGATCTTCGCCTGTTCTTTTAAAAGGATATAATCCTGCAGTATAAGGAAATTCGCCAGGTACATTTTCTTGTAAACACCATTTTAAAATATCTCCCCAAGCTTGATATTTTGGTAAAGCTACTTTTGGAATTTGTGAATGCGAAAGCGATTCTGTATGTGTTTCAATTTTTATCTCTTTATCTCTTACTTTAAATGTATAAATAGGGTCTTTATAACGATTCACTTTTTCGTCCCAACCAGTAATCACTTCCCAATTATATGGATCTAGATTTAGCTTTACTTTGTCAAACTCTTTAAATAATAAATTTAACAACTGAATTTGAGATTCCTCGTCTGCCGTTCCTCCTTCTGTAGGAATGACATTACGACTGTCATTCTGGGCTTGTCGAAGAATCTCATCTTGATTAACACCAAACTTACTCAGATGAGATTTCTCACTATCGTTCGAAATGACAGCAACAGAACAAATGGTTTTGTAAATTCCATATAATTTCTGAGCGACTTCAACTTGCTCATTAGCTGTTTTATCGTAAGCTCTATTGCTTTCTGCAATTTCAGATAAGTAACGTGTTCTTGCTGGTGGAATCACAAAAATCTTCTCGCTCATTTCATCCGAAATATGAAACGTAGATTTCAAATCTGTGTCAGCTTTTTCAACTAATTTATCCATAATAGCTTTGTAAAGCGTATTCATTCCTGGATCATTAAATTGAGACGCTATTGTTCCATAAACTGGCAAATCATCTTGGTGCACATCCCAAAGATTATTGTTGCGCATATACTGTTTTTTCACATCGCGCAACGCATCTAACGAACCACGTTTGTCAAATTTATTAATGGCAACTAAATCAGCAAAATCGAGCATATCGATTTTTTCTAATTGTGTGGCTGCACCAAATTCTGGTGTCATAACATAAAGAGAGACATCAGAATGTTCTATAATTTCGGTATCAGATTGTCCGATTCCTGAGGTTTCAAGAATAATTAAATCGTATTCAGCAGCTTTTAAAACCTCAACCGCTTCATTTACATATTTAGATAATGCTAAATTAGATTGACGCGTGGCAAGACTTCGCATATAAACTCTAGGTGAATTAATCGCATTCATTCTAATTCTATCTCCTAAAAGTGCGCCTCCTGTTTTTCGTTTTGAAGGATCTACAGAAACTAAGCCAACGGTTTTTTCTGGAAAATCAATTAAAAAACGTCTCACTAATTCATCTACCAAAGACGATTTTCCTGCTCCTCCCGTTCCTGTTATTCCTAAAACTGGTGTTTTTGAATTTTTGTTTTTAGTATGAATTGCTTCTAAAGTGGCTTTTGCAACTTCAGGGAAATTTTCAGCTGAAGAAATTACTCTTGCAATAGATTTTGGGTTTTTTTCGTGAAGCTCGCTTCCTTCATCATTTAATTCATCTCCAATCGCATAATCAGATTGCTTCACCAAATCGTTAATCATTCCTTGTAAACCAAGTGCTCTTCCATCGTCTGGCGAATAGATTCTAGTAATTCCATAATCCATTAAATCTTTAATCTCTTCCGGAAGAATTACACCTCCTCCACCTCCAAAGATTTTAATGTGATCTGCTCCTTTTTCTTTAAGCAAATCATACATATATTTAAAATACTCATTGTGACCACCTTGATAAGAGGTAAGCGCAATCGCATTAGCATCTTCTTGTATGGCTGTATTCACAACCTCTTCTACACTCCTATCGTGACCTAAATGAATCACTTCAACTCCTGTAGATTGAATAATACGACGCATAATATTTATGGCAGCATCATGTCCATCAAAAAGTGATGCGGCAGTTACTATACGTACTTTATATTTTGGCTTATAAGGTGTAGCTTGTTCCATTCGTAATAATTTGGCTTATTTGAGTAGCAAATTTAAGGAATATTCAAAAATTTAAGGCAATAATCACTAAATATCTAAAAGTTAAAGAAAGTCTCTATGGCTAACATTTTTAATTATTTTTAGCAATTCATTTAAGATTAATTTCATGCATAAAATTACACTACTTATTCATTGTGAAGACCAACCAAATATTATTGCTTCGGTTACCAATTTTATAGCTTCCAATGACGGAAATATTGTTTATATAGATCAGCATGTAGATAGAGAACAAAATATCTTCTTTATGCGATTGGAATGTGAATTTGCTTCCAATTCATTTTCTATTGAAAATTTCAAACAACTATTCGGCACTAATTTAGCTGATACTTTTCAGCTTAAATGGAAAATTTATGCTGCTGAAAAGAAGCCAAAAATGGCATTGTTTGTTTCTAAATACGATCATTGTTTGTATGACATATTAGGTCGATACAACTCGGGAGAATTGCATCTTAAAATTCCATTTATATTAAGTAACCATCTGGATTTAAAACCTATTGCAGACAGTTTCAAAATTCCATTTTATCATGTTCCTGTTACAAAAGCTACAAAAATTGAAGCAGAACAAGAACAATTAAAACTTTTAGAAGAACATAATATTGATTTTATAGTGTTAGCAAGATATATGCAAATTGTGTCTCAAACCTTAATTGATAAATTTCCAAATAGAATAATAAATATTCATCATTCGTTTTTACCCGCTTTTGTTGGTGCAAAACCTTACCACTCAGCTTACAAACGTGGTGTAAAAATAATAGGAGCGACAAGTCATTATATTACTGAAGAACTTGACGCAGGACCTATTATAGAACAAGATGTTGCTCATGTATCACATTCTCACTCTATTAAAGACTTAATTGCAAAAGGACGAGACTTGGAAAAGATTGTATTATCTAATGCCATTAAACTTCATGCAAATAGAAAGGTAATGGTATATAATAATAAGACCGTTATATTTTCATAGCATTATTACGATTATTAATAAGAACAATCCTGTTAAAAATTAGATCTAAAAATAATTATTAATAAAAAATATGTTAATTTTTTATTAATTTTTCATACATTACCTTCCCTTTTGTCATTATTGACAAATAATTACCCTATCTACACTAAACCTAACATTAACTAGTATCCTAGCTAAAAGTTAATTGTGACTCTTGTTATATATTCGCGTCTAATAAGATGTGAGAGATTTATATTTCTTGCTAAAAAAAATGTAATCTATTAACTAATTAATTATTTTATCCATGAAACAAAAACTATTATTATTAGTCTGCTTTATTGCAGGAATCGGATTTTCTCAAGCGCAAGGCTTACCAACAAATCCAGAACCAGGCAAATGCTACGTAAAGTGTATCACAAAAGATGCCTTTAAGGAAGTTGAAGAAACTATCCAAACGTATCCAGCTTATACAACTTTAAAAGTTGTCCCAGCAACGTACAAAACAGTTGAAGAAAGTGTATTGATAAAAGAAGCTTCTAAGAAATTTGTTTATGTACCTGCTACTTATGAAAATGTAGATGTACCTTACGTAAAACAAGAATCTCGTAATGACTTAAAAGTTGTACCTGCATCTTTTGGTAATGACTCTAGAACTTTTGAAGTTCATCCAAAAACTTCTGGATGGGAATATAAAGTATTAGAAGATTGTCCTTCTGTAAACAAAGATGATTGTGTTGCTGCTTGTTTTGTTGAGTATCCTGCACAATCTAAAGATGTTGGCTTTACAACATTAGCATCTGATGCTAGCACAAACTCTGTTCCAGTACCAGAGCAAACAACAACTTACAAAAAGCGAGTTGTTAAAACTCCTGCTAGCATGAACGAAATTGAAATTCCCTGCTGAGTACAAACTATTAAAAGAAGAGTTATTGACACTCCTGCTTCTACAACAACTAATACAATTGCTGCACAATACCAAACAGTAACAAGAACGGTATTAGACAAAAAAGGTGGTATTACTACTTGGGAAGAAGTTGATTGTGAGTTATTAGATCCAAACGTATTACCAGTTTTTTACGAATTAGGTAGTGCAAGATTAACACCTGCATCTAAAAAGACTATCGACAATACTTTATTACCATTATTATCAGATTCTAATGTAAGTATTGAGATTATGTCTCACACAGATTCTAGAGGAAATGATGATTTTAATCAGTCTTTATCTCAACAAAGAGCTAATTCTGTAGTTAACTATTTAGTATCTAAAGGAATTACTAGAAGCAGATTAACTGCTAGAGGTTTTGGTGAAACTCGTTTAACAAACAGATGTTCTAATGGAGCAGATTGTTCTGAATCTCAACACCAAAGAAATAGACGTACTGAATTTAGAGTTTTAAGTAACTAAGAATTTAGTAAGTTTTAATATTTAAAAAGCTCCTTTTAAGGAGCTTTTTTTTGTATATGATATACTGGGTAAGACACTATTTTCTTTTCTGCTTTAATTCCGTAGTTATCTTCTAAGTCGGATTGCATCAGTTGAAAAAACTTATAGTGAAAGTCCCAATCGTGTAAAGTGAGGCTTATTCCATTATCATCTGGTACAATTATAGGCATATCTAAAACAAAAGCCAGTTGATAAGCCACATCTCTTAGCGATACATTATCTGCTTTAATCTGAGAATCTCCTACTAAATATTGTGCATTATTTTTTCCCCAATCTATTTGGTCTGTACTCCAAAATCTAGGAGAATCAACTACAAAACTAATACCTTCGCCTTCATTGTATTTTCTTTCTACTCCGAGATTCATCTCAGTAATAAGTTTAAAAGCTAAATTTTCGTTTTTACCAAAAGGTTTTTTAAAATATATTTCATAATTAGTATCTAAGCCGTTTTCTAACACAATCTGGTTTTTGTATATTTTTGCCAAGTAACCCACAATACGTTTTAAAGAACCTGTTAGCTTTAAATAATTATCGTTATCTATAACGCTAAGATCTTCAACAGTGTTAGTTAATGGTTTTATTTCAAGTGCTTCTGTTGGCAGATACTCATCCACGCTTTCTTCGTCTAAAGTAACCACATTAAAAAATGATTTTAAAGACGACTTTGAAGTTTGCTGTCTCAAAAATTTAGATACCATGTGCGCTTTTAAATCTGGCGCACCACCTCTCCACAACACTTTACCTTTGCTATTAAACAAAACTCCATCCGGAATTGTGGTTACTTTAAATGCTTTATGAGTTTCACCATTATAATCAATAGCAACTGCTAATTTCGCAGGTTTCCTTTCTAGAAAACGCTCCACAGTAAGCGGATTTTCTTTTGTCATTGATACAATATACAAATCGTTAGGAAATTGTTTTTGCAAAACTCCTAAATGCTCCTTTGCTGTAATACATGGACCACACCAAGTCGCCCAAAAATCTACAAAATAGAGTTTATTATTGTCTGATGTTGCAATTTTTGACTCTTGCAAAAATTCTGAAACATTCATTTCGCTTTGCGCCTCTATATTGACAACCACAAAAAACAATAGAAGTCCAATGATACCTTTTTTATATAAATCCATTAATTCAATTAGGTTTATTAATCAATAATCAAATATGATGCTAAAGTATGAAATTGATATATTAAAATAATCTTTAACAAATTTACTATTAACAATTATTGGTTAAGAACTCATCTAAACTTTTTCAATTCGCTAAAAAATTAATTTTTTGCACTATGTTTTTCCCGTTTTTTACTTCCGTAACTATGCTATGCAAGTCAAAAACGACTTCAACACAGCACAAAACCTTTAATTTTCACTAGAATTCAAAAAAATTAAACGAGTTCTAATAATTATAACAGAGTAGGTGAAGTATTATTATATCTTTGCAAAAAATATGTAATTATGAAACAATTTTTAGCGGCAATCTTATGCCTATCTCTTATATTTTCTTGTGCAGAATTGCAACAAGTAGTTGATTCTTTACCACAAGACACTGGTGGAGTTTTAGGTAATGCAGATATAGCAGCAGGTTTAAGACAAGCCTTAGACTTAGGTATAGATAAACAAGTAACCAAATTAACCGCTAAAGATGGATTCTTTAAAAACGAATTGGTTAAAATAGTTTTACCAGAAGAATTACAAAAAGTAGATAACACCTTACGTAAAGTAGGTTTGAGTAATTTAGCAGACAAAGGACTTAAAGTATTAAACAGAGCAGCCGAAGATGCTGTTAAAGAAGCGACTCCTATTTTTATAAATGCCGTAAAAGATATCACTTTTGACGATGCTAAAAACATCCTTTTAGGAGAAAACAATGCTGCAACATCTTATTTAACATCTAAAACTCAAACAGAATTATATAACAAGTTTAAGCCTGTAATTGATAACTCATTTAATAAAGTTGGTGCAGATCAAATTTGGACTAATATGATTACCAAGTACAATAATCTTCCATTAACTAATAATGTGAATCCAGATTTAACGGATTACGTAACCAACGAAGCATTAAAAGGTGTTTATAAAATGATTGCCGTTGAAGAAATGGAAATAAGAAGTAAAGCCTCTTCTCGTACTACAGATTTATTGAAGAAAGTTTTTGCTTTGCAGGATTAAAAAAGGTGAATATTTTTTTGATATTACGCTTTTTTATAAAGATAAATCACTAACTTTCAACGACTAACTAATATTTTCTCGTTGTGTCTAATATAAATCGAATTCTGAATAAAAAGAAAAAGCTGAATAAAAAATACAAAGAGCTTATTGAAGATGCATATAATTTAAGACAAACTGACCATGCTTTAAGCGACTTTTCTGAGTATAAAGCCACAAAAATTCTTCACAAAATAAATAAGTTAAAGTTTGTTTTATGCGATTCTAAGCTACAGGTTAATTAGACTTCTTTTTATATAAACCGTCAAAAGCTACGGCAACTTCTGCTTCTTCAGTAAAGGTTTCCCATAATTGTCTAACTGTACCATCTTCATTATTTGTCCAAGTGACCTGATGATAAAACACATTACCTTTTGCATTAATTGTATCATCTGTTCTTAAAATCATTTGGTTACCAACTTTATTACCTTTTAGATGCAAACTAAAACCTGAATTATCTACCCAAATTTGTTCCCATTGTTTAGTTCTAAAATTATAGAAATTATTGCTTGTACCTGTATAACCTGGAGTAGCACTTGTCCAATTTTCTTGTAAAACACAATTATCTTGAACTTTTTCTATTCTATTTTCTCCAGCTTTTGAGCCATCTGAATTTGTAACTTCCCAAGTACCTATCCAAAAATCGAATTCTGAATGATTTTCAGTACAACATTTACAATTGTTGTTTTGAGCATTACCTCCGTATGTGAAAAGCGAAATAATTATGGCAATTACTATATGTTTCATAGCTATGGCTTTGTGACTAAGTTATTAAACTACATTTAATAATATACTAATATTAACATAACATTCAGAATACAAAAGGTCTGCATCTTTGCAATGCAAAAGATTGAGTTAGTTAGACAATTAGTTGAAAGTCGGTATTTTAGTTAGGTATCGACTTTTTTGTACTTAATCATGAAGTGTCTCAAAATATCTATAAGATTTCAACAACCTGCTTCCATACCAAGAAAATAGCTCTCCATCTACAATTTTTATGGTCTTCTCTGGGAATTGAGTTTTAAATTCTAAAATATGCTCTTCTTTAAATGGAAAAGGTTCACTAGACAGAAAAATGACACCTGCTTCTTTTAATTTTAAATTATCCAAACTGATCTCAGGATAACGTTTTTCATCTTTAAACACATTTATAAAACCAGCTTCGCTTATCATTACATCTATAAAGTTATCTGATGCTGCAACCATCCAAGGATTCTTCCAAATAAAATAGGCGACTTTAAAATTCTTTTTGGTTTTAACTTGAAGCTGAAAAACCTTACGTTCTTTTTGAATGTTTAAGATTAAGTCTGAAGCTCTAGTTTCAACCTTAAAAATATCACCATACATCTTAATAAGCTCAAAACAATCGTCTAGGTTATAAATATCACTAATATGAATTGGTGCAATGGATTCTAATTCCTCAATAATAGTTTTGGTGTTTTCTTCTTTATTACAAAGAATAATATCTGGTTTGAGTGCTTTTATTTTTTCGAGATTAATTTGTTTTGTACCACCAACAACAACTTTTGACATTCTCAAATGCTTAGGGTGAACGCAAAACTTGGTTACACCTACAATTGAAGCCTCTAAACCTAAATCTACTAACAATTCGGTTTGTGAAGGGACTAACGAAATAATTCGTTTAGGCGTTTTTTTAAGTTGAATATTTCTTTTGAGTTGGTCGTTATATGTCATTGCAAGCATAGCAAAGCAATCTGTTAAATTGTAATTTAAATTAAAGAGATTGCCAAGTCGCTTCGCTCCTCGCAATGACAACTCTTAAGTGTCATTATCATTCCGTTAAATGACATTCCAATTCAGCTTTCATCTGCAACTGTAATTCCTCAGATTTTTTAGCAGCAGCTTCCGCAAAATTTTCATCTCGTGATGCGTAGATAATTCCACGAGAAGAGTTTATCAATAAACCAACTGAATCATTCATTCCATATTTACAAACCTCTTGAAGATTCCCTCCTTGCGCTCCAACACCTGGAACTAACAAAAAGCTATCTGGAATTATTTTTCTAATATCTGCCAAAAATTCAGCCTTAGTTGCACCAACTACATACATTAAGTTTTCAGAGTTTTTCCAAGATTTAGAAGTTTCTAAAACTTGTTTATACAACTCTACGCCATCAACAGTTTTTGTTTGAAAATCAAAAGCTCCTTGATTAGAGGTTAAGGCTAAAAGAATCGTGTGTTTATCCTCAAATGCTAAAAAAGGTTCTACCGAATCTTTTCCCATATATGGTGCAACGGTTACACTATCAAAACCTAAATCTTCAAAAAAAGCTTTGGCATACATGGTACTAGTGTTCCCAATATCTCCACGTTTTGCGTCTGCAATTGTATAAATCTCAGGATGATTTTTGTTTAAATAGTTGATTGTTTTTTCTAAAGCTTTCCAACCTTTAATTCCGTAAGCTTCGTAAAATGCTGTGTTGGGTTTGTAGGCAACACACAAATGATGCGTTGCATCTATAATTTCTTTATTAAAAGCGAAGATTGGATCTTCTTCTATTAATAGATGTTTTGGAATTTTATTTAAATCTACGTCTAAGCCTATGCAGAGAAAGGATTTTTTTTTGCGGATTTCTTTAATTAACTGATTAGTCGTCATACTATTTGCTCGTTAGCACTCGTTTTCAACGAGTACTAATAATAAATTGTTACTAAAGTTCAAAATATTTTAATCATTCATAAGATTCCTGCCTTCGCAGGAATTTGGGTTTATATTACATCATCATTAGCCTTCAACAATTCCGTGTTTTCCGCTAACATTAACTCGTCTAATATTTTTTGAATATCACCATTAATGATATTTGATAAATCATAAAGTGTTAAACCTGGCACTCTATGGTCAGTAACGCGTCCTTGCGGATAATTGTAAGTTCTAATCTTAGCACTTCTATCACCAGAACTCACCATACTTTTACGTTTTTCAGAATCTGCAGCTTGTTGTTTTGCCAACTCTAAATCGTATAAACGTGAACGCAACACCTTTAAGGCTTTCTCTAAATTCTTGTGTGATGATTTCTGATCTTGACAACTTACAATCATTCCTGTAGGTTCGTGATGCAACTTAATTGCCGAATAGGTTGTGTTTACAGATTGTCCACCAGGTCCTGTAGATGTTGTACGTTCTATACGAACTTCGGTCATATCTAATTCATAATCAAACTCTTCTGCTTCTGGTAATACCATAACGGTTGCTGCACTTGTATGTACACGTCCTTGAGTTTCGGTTTGTGGTACACGTTGCACACGATGTACACCTGCTTCAAACTTCATTGTTCCATAAACATCTTCTCCAGACACTTCAAAAATCACTTCTTTAAATCCGCCAGAAGTTCCGTCACTTTGACTCACTACGTCAACTCTCCAACCTTTATCACTACAATATTTTGAGTACATTCTAAATAAATCTCCTGCAAAAATACTGGCTTCGTCTCCACCTGTACCAGCTCTAACCTCAACAACTACATTTTTGGCATCGTCAGGATCTTTAGGAATTAGCATAAAGCGAATATCTTCTTCCATCTTTTCAATAGACACTTTCGCTTCATCGAGCTGCATTTTAGCCATCTCTACCATTTCGGCATCAGAACCATCTGCGATGATTTCCTCCGCTTCTGCCAAATTATCTAAAGCTTCTTTATAAATTTCGCCTTTATCTATAATTAATTTAAAGTCCTTGTATTCTTTCATCAGCTTCGCATAGCGTTGCTGATCTGATATAATATCTGGCTGAATAATCAGGTCATTTATCTCATCAAAACGTTGCTTAATAATCTGTATTTTCTCTAACATGTCTCTCCAAAAATTGAATTTCAAAAATACGTTTTTTTTAAGATATATATCTATTCCATATTTAGAATTAAGAATCAAGATCGCTACGCTTTTAGAACCAAGAATAAAGACTTGATTGTAATTAACTTATTAAGATTTGTAGTTCTAATGGACTTAGTAAAATATTAACTCAAACAAATTCAATCATGGTTTGCAGATTAAACATAAAACAACCTTGGAAAGCATAGATTCAAAATGTTTTCTTCCATTTATTTGACAACAATTCCATATCACAAATTGTAAAATTTACATATATGCTAATTTCTACTATTAGTTTTAGCTCTATTATCTAAAAGCGTAGCGATCTTGATTCTTTTCTTAAACATTATTGAAATTCAATTTTTTTTCCATCGAAAATAAATCACACATAAATCACGTTAGTTTATAATATGTATCGTTTCCTAGCTATACTCGCTTTTTACAAACCGTTTGTGGTTTGGTCTTTTGTTGTAAATGCCATAATTGCGTTTTTTAATCCGTATTTGGTACCTGCTCTATTTACCAAACTGTTTCTTACGGTTTTTGCGTGGTATTATGTGAGTGAAACTCCTAACAAACGTAAATTAACGTTTTACAAAAATTTAGGGATATCGTCTTTTAAGCTATTTTCCATAATATTTATTGTGGATTGTATCTTAACTGTGATATTCCTCACAGTGTTTAAAGAATTTACTTAATTAACCTTTTGAAAAAGCAACTATTCTCGATACATATTCTAAGCTTAGCAAAGCTTGAAACTGACTGGAATTAACAACAACTTTTTATTATAAAAAACATTACTAAAATTGATATTTGAATTAGACAATGTAGAACTTTACTTTAAAAACAAACGTATTTTAAACGGTATTTACCTTAAAGCTGAAACTGGAAAAGTAACAGCCATTTTAGGTAGAAATGGTTGTGGCAAAAGCAGTTTGCTCAATATTGCATTTGGAAATTTAAAACCTAAATACAAATTGGTTAGATTAGACAACAAACCACTTTTAAAACCTTTGTACGCAATAGGAATTGCCAAATATTTACCACAATATAATTTTATACCAGATGAATTGAAGCTTTCTTTTATTTTTAAATTGTATGATTTAAATTGGTCTGATTTTATTGAAAAATTTGAAGCCTTTTCAATCTATGAAAATTCAAAATTTAAAAAATTATCTGGTGGTGAAAGACGCATTATTGAAACTTATATTATTCTGAAAGCAAAAAGTGAAATCGTATTTTTAGATGAACCGTTCTCTCATTTAACTCCTTTACATATTGAAACTGTAAAAAACCTCATCGCTAAAGAAAAAACAGAGAAAGCCATTATTATTTCAGACCACATGTATCAACATATTATTGAAGTTTCTGATTCTATTTATTTATTAAAAAATGGAACGACAAAAAAGATTGAGAAGCTAACTGAACTTGAAGATTATAAGTATTTGAGCGAAGGAAGCCTTTAAAAATTTCTCGCAAAGACGAACTTGAACTTGAACTTGAACTTGAATTTGAATTTGAAGCTAAAACTGTTTACTAAGACCGAGAATTGAGATTAATGTTTATTTAAAAGGAATTATTACTTTGCTAATCTAAAGGACGCAAAGACTCAATAATCAAATGTTCCGTAGTCACTTTTTATGGTCAATCTCTTTTGGTCTGCAGCCTCTACTTTACCAATAATTTTAGCATCTACATTAAAAGATTTAGAAATCTCAATAATAGCATTTGCAACTTCTGGTTTTACATACAATTCCATACGATGACCACAATTGAATACTTGATACATTTCTTTCCAATCGGTTTTAGATTGTTCTTGAATGAGCTTGAATAAAGGAGGAACAGTAAACATATTATCTTTTACAATATGAAGATGATCTATAAAATGAAGAATTTTGGTTTGCGCACCACCACTGCAATGTACCATGCCGTGAATAGAATCACTATTATAAGTATTTAGTATTGCTTTTATAATTGGCGCATAGGTTCTAGTTGGAGATAAAACTAATTTACCAGCATCTATTGGCGAATTTCCCAATGCATCAGTCAATTTTGTTTGTCCAGAATAGACTAATTCTTCTGGTACAGCAGCATCAAAGCTTTCTGGGTATTTTTCGGCTAAATATTTCGAAAACACATCGTGTCTTGCAGACGTTAATCCGTTACTTCCCATACCACCATTATATTCGGTTTCGTAAGACGCTTGTCCAGAGGACTCTAAACCAACAATAACATCTCCTGCTGTAATATTAGCATTATCTATAACATCACTTCGTTTTATGCGAGCGGTTACTGTAGAATCTACAATTATAGTTCTTACCAAATCTCCAACATCTGCAGTTTCGCCTCCTGTTGAATGAATAGTGACACCAAAAGCTTTTAAATCTTCGATTAATTCTTCTGTACCATTAATAATAGCTGATAAAACTTCACCTGGAATTAAGTTTTTGTTTCTTCCTATAGTTGAAGACAACATAATATTATCTGTTGCTCCAACACAGAGCAAGTCGTCAATATTCATTATTAAAGCATCTTGCGCTATGCCTTTCCAAACAGAAATATCTCCTGTTTCTTTCCAATACATATATGCTAATGACGATTTTGTACCTGCTCCATCAGCATGCATAATAAGGCAATAATCGTCGTCGTTTGTTAAATAATCTGGCACTATTTTACAGAACGCTTTAGGAAACAAGCCTTTATCAATGTTCTTTATAGCATTGTGAACATCTTCTTTAGATGCAGAAACACCTCTTTGCGCATATCTTTTACTCACCGAATTACTCATGAAACTATTATATTAATATTGGTGTTGCAAAAGTAAGAATTGCGTTTAATTATATGGAATGATTAGGTTGGAATTAATAACAGTTTTCATTTTTCTACGTATCGCTTCTTTTTTCTTATTTCCGCCAAAGTATATATTAAGTCCTAATCCTGCTCTTAACAATATATCATCAGCTTCTCCTTCTATACGTCCATCAATTTCATCAGTAAGCATATAATTGTACTCTCCAAAGAGTTTTAGACCTATACCTTCTCTAATAATAAATTCGAAACCAGCTCCTCCTTGTGCTTTTGTAGCTGTACTTTCAAAATAATTAGAGGCGTTGTAGCCTCCACCTGCATATAAAAATGGTGAAAACTTTGTGTAAGGACTTAGTAGAAATTCTAAATTCAAATCAAAAGACATAAAGCCTTCATTATAAATATCTTTAATAGCAACGTTATACTTATTAAAAGTAATATTTATATTTAAATGACTTGTAATATGGTGTTTGTAACCAACTCTAAAATACACTTCAAACTCGGATTCGGGATAATCTCCCTCTACCATTGCAGATCCAGCAGCTATATCTACAGCATTAGAACCTCTATAGTCAAAGAAAGCATATCTACGATTAATAGATTTTTCGCTTTTCTCATCTGAATCTTGAGAAAAAGCAGAATTAAAACAAATTATAGTCATTGCTATACTTAGGACAATAGCATTGAATTTTGGAATCATAAACCTCTAATTAGAAGATAAGTCTATTCCTGTGTAGATTTAAAAAGGGTCGGCAATATAGAAAAATATTTATCAACTCATAAATATCACTGTTTATTTAGCGTAAACAAAAAAAGGATAAAATCGAATTATCGATTTTATCCTCTATCTTAATGGTAATAATTACCATGTTTTTAAGATTCTGCTTGTAGCGTAGATTGTATGTTTACAACATTTTCTTTAGTCACCTTATTCAAATCTTCCGATTTGTCTTGAGAAAGAATTAGAGTTGCGCCAACAAGAATCGCTACGCTAAGTAGTAATTTTTTCATTTTTACAAGTATTGATTAATAGCCCTACAAAAATACTACAAAACCCTATTATAGAATTAACTATTTTCAATTATTTAACTTGTTATTACTACCTTTTCGACAACTAGTTTGAAGTTATCGACAAACGACACAAAATACCATTTATTTATGTAATTATATACGTAGAACTACGTACATCTTAATGATAAATTAGCATTAAACCAGTCTTAAGTTACTGTAATGTTATCATTTAGTAAACAAAAGCTCTCTATATTTGGTTAATGGCCATAATTCATCATCAATCATTAACTCTAGTTTATCGCAATGATATCTTATGTCTTCAAACAATGGTTTTACTTTATTACAATAGCCATGTGCTTTCTTTTCTATGTCACTATATTTATTACAAGATTTACGTGCTTCAGTCATTTTAGTAACTAATGAATTTATAGCTTCTATATGTTCCGAAATTTGCTCTATAAGAGACAATTGCTCTTTTGCCAAACTTTTAAACCTATCACCATAAATAGTTTTTAAGCCTGTTACATTTTCTATTAATATATTTTGATAACGCACAGCTGTCGGAACTACATGATTACGAGCAATATCACCTATGACACGACTTTCAATTTGAATATGAAGACTATACTCTTCCATTTCAATTTCATAGCGCGCTTCAGACTCTATTTTATTCATAACACCTAAGCTCTCAAAAAGCGCAATTGACGGTTTTGAAATTTTAACTTTCAAAGCCTCTGGAGTGGTTTTATTATTACTTAAACCTCGTTTTTTAGCTTCTTTTTCCCATGCTTCACTATAACCGTTACCTTCAAAAAGAATCGCTTTCGACGTTTTTATATATTCTCTTAAAACATTAAAAATAGCATCATCCTTTTTCATTGTTTTTTTATCGATTAGCTCATCAACTTCAACTTTAAAATCCATTAACTGCTTAGCAACAATGGTATTTAAAACCGTCATTGGATTGGCGCAATTTGCCGTGGAACCAACAGCTCTAAATTCAAATTTATTCCCTGTAAAAGCAAAAGGAGATGTTCTATTTCTGTCTGTGTTATCTAATATAACTTCAGGAATTTTTCCTACCACATTCAATTTTAAATCGGTCTTTTCTTGAGGCGATAATTTACCCTTAGTAACTGTTTCTAGTTCTTCTAAAACTTTAGTCAATTGCTCTCCAATAAAGACAGACATAATCGCTGGAGGAGCTTCATTTGCACCTAGACGATGATCGTTACTTGCAGATGCTATTGCTGCCCTCAATAATTCCTCGTGAGTTTGTACAGCCTTTATTGTATTAATAAAGAAGGTTAAAAACTGAAGGTTACTCATTGGTGTTTTACCAGGAGACAACAAATTAACTCCTGTATCTGTACTTAAACTCCAGTTATTGTGTTTACCAGAACCATTAACACCAGCAAATGGTTTTTCGTGCATAAGCACTTTAAAATTATGACGACCTGCAATTTTTTGCATCACATCCATTAGTAATGAATTGTGATCTACTGCCAAATTAGCCTCTTCATATATAGGAGCTAATTCAAATTGATTTGGTGCTACTTCATTATGTCTTGTTTTTACAGGAATACCGAGTAACATACATTCGTTTTCTAAATCGCGCATATAAGACATTGCTCTATTTGGTATTGTCCCAAAATAATGGTCATCTAACTGCTGACCTTTAGCTGGCGAATGTCCAAAAAGTGTACGACCAGTTAACATTATATCTGGTCTAGATGCTGCTAAAGTGCTGTCTATTAAAAAGTATTCTTGCTCCCAACCTAATGATGCATTTACTTTTTTTACATTTTTATCAAAGTACTTACAAATAGCCACAGCAGCATTATCAACAGTTTGTAACGCTCTTAAAAGTGGAGTCTTATAATCTAAAGCTTCGCCTGTATAAGACACAAAAACCGTTGGAATACATAAGGTTGTACCATATATAAAGGCAGGAGATGTTGGATCCCAAGCCGTATAACCTCTTGCTTCAAACGTATTTCTAATTCCACCATTTGGAAAACTAGATGCATCTGGTTCTTGTTGTACTAACTGATTGCCTTCAAATTTTTCAATCGCCAACCCGTTTCCAATCGTTTCAAAAAAGGCATCATGCTTTTCTGCTGTTGCACCTGTTAAAGGTTGAAACCAATGTGTATAATGTGTTGCTCCTTTAGAAATTGCCCATTCTTTCATGCCTGTAGAAATGTGGTCTGCAATTAATCTATCTATCTTAGTGCCTTTAACCACAGCTTCCATAATACTATTTAAAGCTGTTTTGGTTAAATATTGACGCATAGCAGATTCATTAAATACATTTGCTCCAAAAACTTCAGAGCGTCGCTTCGTTTCTTTAACCTTTAATGGCTTTCTCTTTAATGATGCTTTTACAGCATGAAATCTAAGTGTTGACATATTAATATTATTTGATGCCAAAAATACAAAATATTTAAAATTTACATCATTACCCATTAAAAAATAGGGTTATTAACAATAATTAATAACATTTCATCTAAAATACCCTATTTTTTTTGACCATTAAAAAAAAATAACAATATTTGTAAAGTAATAAAATACTAAACCACAGTACAATGAGTAAATCTAAATTAGAGTATATATGGCTTGACGGTTATAAGCCAACTCAAAACATGAGAAGTAAAACTAAAGTAGAAAATGACTTTAGTGGTAAATTAGAAGATTGCCCAATCTGGTCTTTTGATGGGTCTTCAACAAAACAAGCATCTGGTGGTGCATCAGACTGTTTATTGAAGCCAGTTGCTATTTATCCAGATCCTGCAAGAAAGGATGGTTTTTTAGTAATGACTGAAGTTTTAAATGCAGACGGAACACCACACGAAACTAATGCTAGAGCTACTATTGAAGATGATGATAATGATTTCTGGTTTGGTTTTGAACAAGAGTATTTTATTATGGACACGGAAACACAATTACCTTTAGGCTTTCCTATTGGTGGATATCCTGGACCACAAGGTATGTATTACTGTTCTGTAGGCGGAAAAAACACAAAAGGAAGAGATTTCGTTGAAGAGCATGCAGACCTTTGTATTGCGGCTGGATTAAACTTTGAAGGCATTAACCAAGAAGTAGCATCCGGACAATGGGAATATCAATTATTTGCTCAAGGCGCTAAAATAGCTGGTGATGAGATTTGGGTTTCTAGGTATTTATTAGATCGTTTAACTGAACAATATGGTTATTATATAGAATACCACCCAAAGCCAGTTAAAGGTGATTGGAATGGTTCTGGTATGCACGCTAATTTCTCTAACACTGTATTAAGAACTTGTGGTTCTCAAGAAATATACGAGAAGATTTGTGAAGCATTTAGACCTGTTGTGAAAGAGCATATGGCTGTATATGGCGAATTTAATGATGAGCGTTTAACTGGTTTACATGAAACAGCTCACGTAGATGATTTCTCTTTCGGAGTTTCAGATAGAGGAGCTTCAATCAGAATCCCAATTATTACAGTAGAAAAAGGCTGGAAAGGTTGGTTAGAAGATAGACGACCAGCTTCTAATGGTGATCCATACAAAATTGCTGGTAGAATTATAAAGACTGTAAAAAGTGCTAATATTACGTCTTAAGTAATTTTATAAATTAAATCTAAAAAGCTTGCAGTTTAAATAACTGCAAGCTTTTTTGTTACAACTATTTTAAAGTGATATATATAAAACCTAAATAAGCACCAAATAACAACATCCCTTTAATTCTTCCTATTTCAAAACGTTTTGGAATGAGTATCAATGGAATTAAAACGGCTGCAAATGCAATCATCCAAAAAATATTTGTTCCTAAAATTTCTGGTGTTTCTGGATTTACAGCTATAGGTTTTATAATCGCAGTTAAACCTAAAACTGAAGCTATATTAAAAATATTAGAACCAATAAGGTTTCCTAAAGACAACGCTTTTTCTTTTTTTAATGCTGCTATAACCGAAGCTGCAAGTTCTGGCACACTTGTACCAATAGCAATTACGGTTACTGAGATAGCATAATCACTAATACCAACTGCCAGCGCTAATTGCTTTGCTCCATCTACAAGCCATTTTGATCCAAAATAAAGTCCAGCCGCTCCAATTAATAGCCATACTGCAATCTTAAAATTTGAGGCTACTGCCAATGAATCATCAACCTCCTCTATGTTCGCTTTTGTAGATTTTCGAGAATTTCTAATTAATACAACCAAAAACACAATCAAACCTATAAATAATATGGCTCCTTCTATTGCAGTGAGCACATTATCATTTTTCAAGAAATAATACAACACAAAAGAAGCCAACATCATCATTGGCCAGTTTAATTTATAGAAATCTTTATCTACAGCTAAAGGAGAAATAATTGCTGTGATTCCTAAAACCAGACCGATATTCGCAATGTTAGAACCTATAACATTACCTAAAGCAATATCTGATACTCCATCTAAAGCCGCTTGTAAACTCACTAACAATTCTGGCGCAGAGGTTGCAAAAGACACAACTGTCATTCCAATAACTAACTTGGATAATTTCAGCTTAAAAGATAATCCAACGGCAGCTCTCACCAAAAAGTCTCCTCCTACTACTAACAACGCTAATCCTGCAATAACTAGAAATACACTCATCAATTTAATAACTTATATTAATAAAACCGCGAAGATAACATTTCCTTTTTATTGAAAACACCTAATTTTATACACAGAACTCATTTAAAACTACTAACCAATTTTAGGGAAACTGATTTTTTTAGTTTAATCCACAATAATTTTCTTAACCACAGAATGATTATCACTTATTAATTTCAACATGTATAATCCAGAAGCAACATCTAAATCAATATACTCTCCAACAGATGTAAAACGCTTTAACAGTTTTCCGTCTATGGAATAGACTTCAATGTCAGCATTAGAATTTAAACCAGAAATATAAACTCTTCCTGATGAAGGATTTGGATATATAGAGACTTTTAATTCTGCATTCTGATCAACGCTTAAAGACTGATCCCAAACATCACCTATATTATTTCCCCAAATATATTCTATCATATCTGGTTGATCTATAAATGGGTTTCTATTTTTCTGCCAATTGTAAACGATGTTGTTTCTGTTCATTTCAAAATCGTCTGGCGGATCATTTCTATGCCAATCTAACAAGGTTGCTAAATCACCAAATTCACCAACATTACCATCAGGAAATCCATTTACAATCTCCAAACCATTGTAACGCACAGCCATATAAAACACACCTCTAGCAACATCTCCTTTAAATTTCCCTAAAGTACCAGTTGGTCCATTATACTCTCCATAAAACTGGTTACCTCTACTGCTATTTTCTGGTCCATCTGCAGCTCTTAATGCATGTGCATCAGAATTTCCGTGTCTTAAAGAATCTGCTTTGGTTGTCCAAAATATATCAATACCATCTGCAATTTCATCTTCTTCAATACTAAAAAAGCCTCCACGAGATCTTGGAAACGTATGCTCTCTATTCCATTTGCCAGTATTAACAGAAGTGGTTTGGTAATCTAATTTTGGTCTGCCTTCTTCAGAATATACTAACCACACTTGGTTACTATTTTCTGGGTTTTGGTCTGCCTCCATTAAAATATCAATAACATCAGTATAAGTTTGCGCTCTAACCGTTGATGGATCTGCAATAATATCTTGCATGGCCTGTCTTAACGCTACATCTGCTAAACCATCTAAACTATCGTAATAGCCATCTGGTTGTGTACTCGCAACAACTCCGTAAGTTGGATTTATTGGTGTTCCCCAAGCTGCCATTGTAAAATCATTATCTACAACTCTAATCTCCACAGCACCATTAGAAGCTACAATTGGCTCAACTAAATCTAAAAATCTGATTTTTATAACCTCATCGCCTTCATCATTAGCATCATCAACCAAAGTAATTGTTGTAGTCGTTGTATTCTGACCAGTTGGAATAGTAAGACTTGTATTTCCTGTATAATCCGATGTATTAAAGCCGAAGTTATTTAAACTTATATTAAAACTTAAATCTGAAATCATATTGGCTTCAGCAGTAAATGTAATATCAAAAACGTCACCTTCTCCATATTGCGCTTCGGTGACCGAAATAGCAATAGGATTAATGGGAATACCTGAACCATCATTTTCGCGTCTTGGTGTTGGTGTTTGGGCATCAAATGTCACATTGTTCATACCGTCAACATAACGTTGAATAGATTTAGGATTGGCATTTGTACCGCTATCATTATACTGAGTTGTTTCTCCCAACAATGCCATTAAACCTGTATCATCAGCGTCATTAGTGCCATAAACCATCGCATCTATTAAATTGGCTTGTGTTGCCACAGTCTCTTCAGGAAAATCTTCTACGGAAGCCTGATAAATACCTACAGCATCTGCACCATTCTGAATTACATTCTCTGACATTAACGATTGTGGAAATGGAGAAACATTAACACTACCAACGACTAACAATCCATTATTATCTGTTGAAAGACCATTTAAATCATAAACAAAGTAGCTAGAATCTCCTCCACTTGTTGACCCATTGAAGAATACTAATATGTAACCATCAGTTGAAAAATTTGGTGTTTGAGACTTTAATTCAATAAACTCTTCAGAATCTATACTTGGATTATCGGCATCTAATTCGTTAATCAGTAAAATTTGAGACCAACTTAACCCTGAAATTAATAGTAACAATACAATCGTAATCTTTCTCATTTCTTTTTTTTACAAAGATAGTTTATTATTAAATCTATTTGTTAATCGAAAATTAATTACAAAAAACGAGTCAAATAACACATGACATTTATCATATAAAAAAAATCAAGAAAAGATGAAACATTAAATTTTTAATGTTTTAATAACAGAATACCTCTACGATTCTTAAAATCACTACGAAAAAGCTCTATAAAACTACCTAAATGAAACCATAAAGAATATTTATTGTATTAAATCATAACTAATATTTAGACAAGTCACAAAATATCGAAACAATTATGATTAATTATATTATAAATTAGAATTCAAATTCATCGATTTATATAAAAACGCTTGGAGGAATACGCGTTAGCGATATATATTGAAAACTCAATCAAGAAACGTAATATAATACTAACCTCTAAAACCAAAAAAATTATGATGACATTAGCAAAACTGATTATTGAAATTATTTTATCAATAGTCTAAATTTAAAAACCAACCTGACCAACCAATCAAAAAATGTAAAACTTAGTTCTAGAATAAGTTTTACTATTTTTGTCACTAAGTGACACTTTGCAAAAGCTTAAATATACTTTTGCTGCAAACCAAAACCATGAAGACCTCTATCTTTAAGCTAATTGCAAAAGCGAATAAAGTAATTCTTCCTAGTTATTCTAAAAAACAATTAGACCTTAGCAAAGCTTCTAAGCTTCAACTCGCTATAATAGGTTGGCGTGTTTATGTTACAAAAAATGCGTTAGGGTAAAGTTCTATCTCATATAACTTTTTATTTCCACAGTTCTAGGACTTATCTATTAATTTGTAATAAGTATTCAAATAGTGTAAAAACAAAGAAGTGTTTTAAGGTAGTTTAGATAAATTCATTCTTTTATTAAAACGAAACAGAACTCCAATGTTTACGGATGCTTTTTTGATAATAACGAACACTATACCTAACTTTATAACCTATCATATAACTAACTAAGCTACATTACCATAATCAGCCAGTAATAATTCTGTTTTGACCTTTAATTTCTCAAGTTGTACTAATCGATTCCTTAAGTATTCTTCTTTGTTTTTCGTGATATATTCAGGGTTGAATTCAACTTTTTCAGTTACCATTTTATAATAAATAGCAGCTAATTTTCTAGCAGTAGCGACTACTGCTTGTCTGCCTCCGCTTTTGGCTTTCTTTCTTCTTATGTAATCACCAATTGGATTTTGTGCAGCCCATAACGCACCTGCTGCATCCCTAAAAGCCTGTCCTGCTCTGTTCTTTTTTATCTCTACCTTACTTGATATTACTTTACCTCCAGTAATTTTGTTGTTGGGCACCACATTGAGCCATGATAGGAACTGTTTTTCGGTGGGAAATTTTTCTTTAAGGCATATTCCTGTCTCAGAAAATATGGTCAGTGCCGTAATTTCCTTGATCCCATATATTTTGGTCACTTCAACACCCAAAGCTTCATATAAATATTGGGACACATTAAAGCTTGGATTGTTTTTGGACTTATTAATCTTGTCCACTTTCTTATTTGGTAAAGATCGATCTGTCATTGTTTTTATAACCTTTTCACTTTCAATATCACATTGATCAAGTTGATTTTGTAAAAAGAGATAATGTCCATAGGCTATACGCAGATTAAATATTTGTTCCTCACGCCAATTACCTTCCAAGGATTTTATTAGCGTTTGCTCAGATGCTTTGATTCTCCAATCTCTGTACTGGGCCAATATTTTCGGGTCTCGTTCCCCTTCCAATATTTTCAATATAATGGCGGTTCCTGTCTTTCCATTAAGGTCTCTTATTACATTATTTAGCTTAATGTTCATTTGCTCCAATGCTTTTTGCATCCTTTGTGTTTCTCTGGTCATCTGCCTAATAATACACTTTCTTTGTCTTACGTAATTGCGTAAGCAGCGCGTAAGGTTATTTGGTTGAAAACTACCTCGTAATAATCCAAAGGTATGCAGCTCTTGAAGCCAGCGAGCATCGCTCACATCACTCTTTCTTCCTGGAACATTTTTTACATGATAGGCGTTTACCAAGTAAACTTCAAGTCCATAATCCAGTAAAATAGTGTATAGATCGTACCAATAAACCCCTGTGGATTCCATTGCAACCGTTTCTATTTTACAATTTATTAGCCATTTTGCCAATTGGTGCAGTTCTCTGGTAAAACCCTGAAAGGTTCATACAGCTGTCTTTGATCGGTCTTCGGGAACTGCTACAACATGTTCTTTTGATGAAATATCAATTCCTGCTGCATTTAAATTTACTAATTTTGTTGCCATAATAAATGTTTTAATGGGAATGGATAAATCAACATACTTAAAATTGAATATTCTATCATAAGGGATCTAAAGTCACCAATAGATAATCTAACGGTATGCATACCTAAACTGAGTTATGGGCTTTAGAGCACCAATATTTTTAAAGATTTGATGAATTTTTCCCAATTACTCACTATATATATTATTAGTTTATGAACCTCCTTCGTCGGTTTCTTGCAATAATTTCTCAAATTAACTAGTTAGTCCTTCAAAATTATAACTACGAATTGAATAAAAATTCATTCAAACTGGAAATAAATATTAGGTACAACTCAGGTTTTTATAGCTTTAACGCTTATTAAGAAAACAATTATTTAATTCTTCAGTCCGGTTGAGCGCAGTCAAAACCTCATTCTTGTTTTACGGTTTTTAAACCTTTCTACTGGGCTCTAGGTGACATTAGATCAAACTAGAATTATAATTTTAATGCCTTTTTAGATTTTTTCAATTGCTCTTCAAACCGTGACTTACTTAAATCTGCATTCCACAATGGCACCATATCCTTTAACAATTGCTTCCCATTATTAGAATTAAGAAGCTCAGGAAATGCTTTTTCTAAAACACTTAACATTACATGCGTTGCAGTTGAAGCACCAGGAGATGCACCAAGCAAACAGGTTATACTTCCGTCTTTACTGCTAACGACTTCTGTACCAAACTGCAAGCGTCCTCCTTCATAGTCGTCTTTTTTAATAATTTGAACACGTTGACCAGCAACTAATAGTTCCCAGTCTTCACTTTTAGCATCTTTATAGAATTTTCTGAGCTCGTCCATTCTATCTTCATGATTCATAGTAACTTGTTCTACCAAATACTTGGTTAAAGGTAAATTATGCCAAAAGGCACCAAGCAATGGTGATAAATTATTAAACTGAATAGATTTTAGTAAATCAAAATTAGAACCTTCTTTTAAAAACTTTGGACTAAAACCTGCAAAAGGTCCAAACAACAATTCGCGTTTACCATTAATATATCTGGTATCTAAATGAGGTGTTGACATTGGTGGATCGTGAGGACCTGCTTTACTATACACTTTTGCATTATGCTGATTTATGATATCTTCATTTTTACAAACTAACCATTCTCCACTTACAGGAAAACCTCCATAACCGTCTTTTTCATCAATCTCTACTTTCTGCAAAAGCAACAAGCTCGCTCCTCCAGCTCCAATAAAAACATGTTTAGATTCTATATGGTGTTTTTCCTTAGTCTTTAAATCTTTCAACTCAACTGTCCAATCAATATCTGCACTTGGATCTACATCTTGTACTTCCATATTGCAATGTACAGGAGTATTAAATTCGGTTTCAAGAATATAGAATAATTGCTTAGTTAAAGCTCCATAATTTACTTCTGTACCTCTGTCAATTCGAGATGCTGCCATAATTTCATCTTCAGTCCGTCCTTTTGCAATTAAAGGAAACCAAGATTTCATTTTTTCAATATCTCTTGTAAACTCAATAGAATCGAATAAATAATGTTCTTTAAAAACTTGAAAACGCGCTTCTAAATAATCCGAATTTTCCTCTCCTGTTACCCAACTATGATGTGGTACGGTTTTTATGAATTCCTCTGGCTTATCAATAAAATTCTTGTTAACTAAATAAGACCAAAATTGCTTTGAAACTTCAAATTGCTTGCAAATCTCAATCGCTTTTTTGATAGATACAGAACCATCTTCTTCTTGCGGACAATAGTTTAACTCGCACAATGCTGAATGTCCTGTACCTGCATTATTCCAAGCTGCAGAACTTTCTTGAGCTACATTAGCTAAGCGTTCTAGGATTAAAATCTTTAAATCTGGTTTTAATAGTTTAGAAATAAGTGCTAAAGTTGCACTCATAATTCCACCTCCAACACATATTAAATCGTATTCTATATCTGTATTAATCTTTTGATTCATCTTATTTTGTTTGAAGCCTAAATATAATAAGAGGAATTCTTTTACTCAACTAATTCTATTAAAAACTCAAATATAATATACCAATTGGTATATTTTTTATTATTTTTGTTCAATATGTTAAGTAAATCAGAACACACATCTCAATTTATTTTAGAAACTGTAGCACCTATTTTTAATAAAAATGGCTATGCAGCTACAAGTATGAGCGATTTAACTTATGCCACAGGTTTAACTAAAGGCGCTATTTACGGTAATTTTAAGAATAAAGAAGATTTAGCAATTGCAGCATTTAAGCATAACGTAAAGAAGCTAATGTCATTTATTTCAGAATATATTAGTAAAAGTGACTCACCTATTCAGAAGCTATATCTAATTTCAGATTTTTATAGAGATTACTATAAACTCAGTAAAACTTATGGAGGATGTCCTGTATTAAATATTGGTGTTGACGCTAATAATCAAAATTCAGAATTATTAGAAAAAGTGAGATTGGTAATAGAACGCATTCAAGATCAAGTAGCATCTATTATTGAAAATGGTATTGAAGCAGGCGAAATATCCTCAGAAATCAACGCTATGCAATATGCAAAGCGTCTAGATTCAATGATACAAGGCGCAATTTTTATGACCTACACAATGGATGATGACTTTTACATGAAAGACAGCATGGATCAAATTAACGACATGATTACAAATGAATTAAAAGCATAATATTTTTTTAACCAATAATATACCGATTGGTATATTTTAAAAATCATATACAAATGAATTTACCAAAAACAGTAGAAAGTAAAGCAAAAATTAGATTCCAAGATTGTGATCCATTTAACCATTTAAATAATGGAAAATATATAGATTATTTTATGAATCATCGCGAAGACGAATTAATTACTAATTATGACATTGATATTTATAAAATGGCTAAAACAGATGGCAAAAGTTGGTTATCAAGTAGTAATCAAATAGCCTATTTAAAACCAGCATTACTAATGGAAAATGTAATCATAGAATCTCAACTAATCTATTTTGACAACAGTAATCTAAAAGCCGAAATGCGAATGTATAACGCAGATAAGAGTGAACTAAAAGCAATTATTTGGTGTGGGTTTGTGCATTTCAACCTTTTAACACAAAAAAGAGAAACACATTCTGAAGCTATGATGACTTTATTTTCAACAATACTAAACCCGCAAAAAGCAATTAATTTTGAAGATCGATTAAAAGCTTTAAAGGAAGCAAAATATTATAAACACAAAAGCCACTAAGTGTGACTTTTGCGCTTTCTTGTTCTTAACAAATTAAAACCTCATACCAACACCAACTCCTATAATTAGGGGATTAATTTCTACTTCAGAATCATCTGATCCATTGTTTACGGTCACATCTGTTTTAAGGAACAGCTTTTTGATGTCTAAGTTTAAAAACCACTTTTCACTTAGGTTATAATCTAAACCAGCTTGAAGAGAAAAACCTATAGAATTTTCATACTCAATATCATCTAAATCACCTTCATCTATACCATAAAATATAGTATAATTAACTCCAGCTCCAACATAAGGTTTAAAATCATCTGTATAAAAATGATATTGCAAGTTTAAAGTTGGAGGCAATAACCAAACATGACCTAAGTCTGTGGTTCCAGCACCTGAAGCATCAAGCTCTACATCGTGCTTGGTTGTTGCCAAAATGAGTTCTGCCGCAATGTTTTTAGTAAAGAAATACGTAAAATCTAATTCTGGAACCACAGCTGTACTTATATCAACATCAGCACCAACAATATCGTCTCCAGGTGAAGGTATTACTGAGATTATTCTTAGGCGTGCTTGCCATTTGTTATAATCATCTGTTGATGAATCATTTTGAGCATTAAGATTAAAAGTAAGACCTACTAAAAAAGTAAATAATAATAAATTTTTCATGAGAATTGTTTTTAAATTTTCACAAAGTTATATAGCAAAAAAAACTAAAATGCTGACAAAAATCATAGTTGAAAGTATTCATATCTAAAATAATTTTATCTATTAAAAACAAAACACTAATCAATTGTTTTACAGGTAATTACTTTAATAAAAAAAACTATTCGATAAACGGCATCATAAAATTAATATTTTAACATACTTTTTAACGGATAAATCATTAATTTTGTCGAGCTATTTAATTCCAACGGAACTTAAGAAATTATAATCTTGTTAGTAATCCCTCTACTTGTTAGAGAATTGCTATAGTTAATTATTGCCTTAAACCCCTAATCGTTTATATGGAATTAAATAGATACATAGACCACACCTTATTAAGTGCTTCAGCCACTGAAGCAGACATCTTAAAACTTTGCGAAGAAGCATTAAAGTATAATTTTTATTCTGTTTGTGTCAACAGCAGTTATGTACCACTAGCCAAACAAGCCTTAGGCAGATCTAAAGTTAAAATTTGTACCGTTGTTGGTTTTCCATTAGGAGCCATGTCTACAGAAGCAAAAATTTACGAAGCTAAAAATGCTATTGATCAAGGTGCTACAGAAATAGATATGGTCATGAATATTGGTCGTCTTAAAAGCCAAAATCATCTTGCTGTTCTTAAAGATATTAGTAGAGTAAAAAAAGCCATTGGTTTAACGACTCTAAAAGTTATCCTCGAAATAAGCGAGCTTTCTAAAAACGAAATCGTAAAAGCATGTGAAATTTCTATTGATGCAAATGCTGATTTTGTAAAAACATCTACAGGATTCTCTAAAAGCGGAGCAACATTAACAGCTATTAAGATTATGAAAAAAACTGTTAGAGACCAACTAAAAATTAAGGCTTCTGGTGGCATTAGAGATATAGAAACAGCTCTTAAATATGTTGAAGTCGGAGCTGATAGAATTGGAGCTTCTGCAGGAGTAGCTATGATGAACAATCAAATGTCAAACTCCGCATATTAATTCAAACACTTTAAGTGGTTTTAACTTTATTGTTTAGTAGCGAAAATATAAAAAAAATCTTCTTGAATACTTTTTAGATTGACATAGCATTGCTACGACATGAGAAAAAGTCGAAATCAAGATAAAAAAGATAAATTTGAAGCAAAAAGAAAAAGTATAAATCACTTCTTTGCTTAACTTTGTACCATGAGTGTACATATCGAAGCCAAAAAAGGCGAAATCGCAGAAACAATTTTACTTCCTGGTGATCCATTGAGAGCCAAATGGATAGCAGAAACATTTTTTGAAAACCCTAAATGCTTCAATGAAGTTAGAGGTATGTTAGGTTATACTGGTACTTATAAAGGCAAACGTGTTTCTGCAATGGGAACAGGAATGGGAGTACCAAGTATCTCTATTTATGCCAATGAACTCATAACAGAATATGGCGTAAAAAACCTTATTAGAGTTGGTAGTGCTGGCTCTTATCAAAAACATGTAAAAATTAGAGATGTTGTTTTAGCTATGGCTGCATCGTCCAATTCTGGAGTTAACGAATTGCGTTTTGGTGGTGCAAATTATGCACCAACCGCAGATTTTGGGTTGTTTATGAAAGCAGTAGAAGCGGCTAAATTGAAAAATATTCCTATTAAAGCTGGTAATGTTTTTTCTTCAGATATATTTTACGAAGACGATAAAGAAGCCTTTAAACTATGGTCTCAATTCGGTGTACTATGTGTAGAAATGGAAGCAGCTGGCTTATATACAGTTGCTGCTAAACATAATGTAAATGCATTGGCTATTTTAACTATTTCAGACTCGTTAGTTACAGGAGAGCGTACAACAAGCAAAGAACGAGAAACTACTTTTAAAGGTATGATTGAGGTTGCTTTAGAGTTGGCTTAAGCCTATGATCTTTATTGATATTCCAACTTTATTTTAGAAAGTATAAGTTAGCAACAAGCTGAAAAACATTACGAATAGAACAATATGAATTCAAGAATAAATCATTCTAGCCATTTAATTGACTTTCTAATTCCTGAGTTTGAATACAAAAAAATCGACATACCTCTGAAAAAGAAAATTGACTTTGAACTGATTAAATATGATATTCCTGAATTGGAAAATTAATTTTAAAGCAATTTATGGAATCGTGATAAAATCTATGTTTATAGACAAACTAGGTCGCAAGTTGATATGAAATATAAAGAAATAGTTATCCATATACCAATTCCATTAAAAATCAAAGTGGATTGGGGAATAAATGAAAACCAAGTTGTCAATTTGAAATTCCCAAAGAACAGTAAATATTGTGAATCGATTACGGCTGAATTCGAAAGGCATTCTAATAAATATGATTTTATTTTAGATTGTATGAGGAAAGGAATAAAACATACTTTTGAGAAAGGATTTACTGTGAATAAAATAAAAATTTGACCAATAAACTGAATAAAATGCTAGTTGTAGCACATTACCGAAAAAAACCCGAACACTAATGAATAAAATTATTGCTCTATTATTAATGACAGTTGGGTTAATATCCTGCAAAACTTCTGAAAGGCAAATTGACAAACTTGAAATTGCAAGAAAATACTATAAGTTTCTTGACAATTCAGACTACTCTAAAATGTCTGATTGGTTTGCGGATAGTCTAACTACAATTGAAGGAGAATATAAACAAACATATTCAAGAAGCGATTATTTGGAGTTATTAAAATGGGATTCTGTTTTTGACCCTAACTATGAAATACTTGAAATTGAGCAAAAGAACGGAATTGTAAAAACAAAAATTTCAAAGATGGATAAAAGAATCTCTTTTCTTCACGAAGAACCATTTATAACAAATCAGACTATAAAATTCAAAAACAACAAAATAATTTGTGTAGAAACGGAATACGTGAATTTTAATGAAGCGATTTGGGAAAGGAATAAAAACGGACTTTTAAGCTGGATTGATGAAAATTATACTGGATTAAATGGATTTATATACGACCAAACAGAATCTGGAGGAATGAAATTCTTAAAAGCAATTGAACTGTTTAAAAACAAAAAATAAAGTGCTACAACAACGTATAATTAATTACTAGTCCTATAGCCTATTCTAAAATACAAACTAAAGAAGCAAGCTGTAAAAAATTAAAACCAAACCAAAAACACATAAAACACTAAAATAAAACAAGTTACAACGCAATTTGTCAGGTAAACAGACCAACTAAGCATGGAAGAAAACAAGTCACAAATCATCATCTACAAAACTGATACAGGCGAAACAAAATTAGAGGTTACCTTTAATGATGAAACGGTTTGGCTTACTCAGTTGCAAATGTGTGAACTTTTTGATAAATCTAAAGCAACAATAAGCGAACATATCAAACATATTTTTGAAGAAGGAGAACTACAAGAAAATGTGGTTGTTCGGAAATTCCGAACAACCACTCAACATGGTGCTATTGAAGGAAAAACACAATCGAGAGCGGTTAAAATCTATAATTTAGATGTAATCATTTCTGTTGGTTATCGTGTAAAATCCAAACAAGGAACTCAGTTTAGAATTTGGGCAACACAACGTTTAAAAGAATACATCATTAAAGGTTTTGTCTTAAATGATGATAGATTTAAAACTGGTAATTTAATGAATTACTTTAACGAACTTCAAGAACGTATTCGCGAAATACGTATATCTGAGCGTTTTTTCTATCAAAAAATTAAAGACATTTACACAACCAGTATTGATTACAACCCAAAAGATAAAAACACCTTAACATTTTTTAAAATTGTTCAAAACAAGCTACTTTGGGCAATTAGCGAGCAAACTGCAGCAGAATTGGTTTACCGCAGATCAGATGCAACTTTGCCACTTCTTGGAATGCAATCTTACGACAAAAACAATAATACCAGAATAAAAAAACGAGAAGTAAGCATTGCTAAAAACTATTTGAAAGAAGCTGAAATAAAACTACTCGGTTTAATTGTAGAACAATATCTTGCATTTGCAGAAACTATGGCACTCGAAAACAAACCAATGTATATGAAAGATTGGATTTCTAGATTAGATATTATTGTACAATTAAACGGAAAAGAATTACTAACTCACGCAGGAAAAATAAGTCATCAAATGGCATTAGAAAAGTCAAGTGAGGAATTTGAAAAATATAAAGAAACTCAAAAACAAATTGAAAAAGAAAGTAACTTAAAAGAATTAGAAGAAGATTTAAACAATCTCACAAAAAAAATAAAAAGGTAAAAACTCAACGGCATATATTTCCCCACTCACTCCTAACCCATCACTAAAACTTTAATTCTAGAAAATTTTAGCTTTTCTATTCAATATTTATTCACTAAATTAATTGCTAATATTTTTAAATCAAAACAACAAGATATTGCAATCCCATTTATTATGAAAAAACTAATCTTAGCACTTTTTATTGCATTTATAACATTACCATCTTTTGCGCAAGACACCAAAAAAGAAGAAAAAACAAGTACTACAACTTACTACCTTATAAGACACGCAGAAAAAGATAGAACAGATAAAACCAATAGAGATCCTCATTTAACAGAAACTGGTATTCAACGCGCAGAAAATTGGGCAAAAGTTCTAAAAGAAGTAAAGTTTGACATGGTTTATTCTACGAATTATAATAGAACAAAAGAAACCGCAGCTCCAACTGCTAAAGCTAATAATCTTGAAGTAATTTTTTACGATCCTAGAGATATGAAATTAAAAGAGTTTATGATTAGTACTAAGGGAAAAACAGTACTTGTTGTTGGCCACAGTAACACAACTCCAATGTTTACAAACGGGCTATTAGACGAAAAGAAATATGAAGACATTTCGGACGATAATAATTCAAATCTTTACATTGTCACTGTAACTGAAGATTCTAAATCATCAACAGTTTTAGTTGTTGATTAAATCGACGTTTACATTTTTAAGTTCTATTTTGGATAACAATTTTAATTGATTAGCTTCAAAAGTTTTGCCTAGGTTTTCTAGTTGAATTGAAGCATCCTCAGCTTTATAATTATTGTAATCTACAAAACGTAATCCGTTAATGTAACGTTCATTATACGCTTCTCTAAATCGCATTCCTACACCATCTTCTTCATTATATGAATACGCGATATAATTTACCTTAAATAATTCTCTATCAATCCAATACACAAAAACATCTTCATAGTCTTCACCTCCACCTTCTTGATTAAACGTGACTTTAACTTTGTAGTAATCTTTACCTTTAATTTGTTCACTCTTTAATAGTGTTTTGTTCACTGCTTTGTCATTTAAACCATAAGGTAATGTAGAAAAATAGTGTACAGAATTTACTGAAACTCTGTATTTACCAGCCATGGAATCTTCAACAAAAACATTCTCATTGTTCTTTGTTTTTCGCTCAAAATCATTATTACTTAGAATGTCAATAATAGAATCGTTGTTCTGATCAACCATAATTCTTGCCAAAGTAAACTCGCCCTTATTTCTATGTGAAAAGTACATTCGGTCTCTAAAATCGAAATTAATTTTTGAATTTTTAAACTTATTACCTCCAGATACTTCTATTGATTTGTTAATGATTTCATTTGCTGTTAAAATTTTTTGTGCCTTTTTATCAGATTTACAACCAAAAGTGACAATGAAAATAATTACGACTAAAATTTGTTTCATAAAACGGATTTGTACTTATGAGTCGCAAAGCTAGTTAATAAATAACAACTCTAAAAACAAAGAACTACCACATAAGGGTAGTTGAACAACTTTCAAAAAGCCATAAGTTTAGACTAACCAAAAATCAATAATTATGAAACGAATTTATGCTCTTACATTAATCATAGCTTTATGCTTGCTTAATTGTAATAGTAAAACACCTAAACAAGACTTAACTATGGAAAAACAAATGATTGAAGAAAAAAATTATCCAAAAACCAACAACTATCCAGAAGCTGACACTAATGATAGTGATATGGAAGAAGATTTTGTACGTGCCGCAAATGCTTATGACAGAAAAGAATTAACAGCACTTAATGCTATTATTACAAGTAGAGATTGGGTGGTTTATAATGATATTAATGGCAGACCCATTAAAAGAAATAGAATTGCAGTAGTTACAACACAAATTGAAAATCGTTGTTTTTTACAACATATGTTTTTTCAACAAGATGCTGAAGATTCTAATTATGGTGAAACTTATGTTAGTGATGTCTATGGCTGGAAAGAATTTGATTGTAATCTGTAATCAAATAATTAATATAATAAACTGAAAAAGAACTCTTTTAAGCCATCGTCTAAAAGAGTTCTTTTTTTAGTTCTGACTGTTTCTTCTTAATTTTAAAAAGCCTATTTCAATTTCTTTGGTAATATTGTAAAACAAATCATAGTAATCAATAATCCAAACTCCATCTCTAAAAATAAGAGAAATGGTATTACACATTTTTAAAATTATTAATCACCTTTCTACGTTTACCAGAAGTTAAAGTTGGTATTTCATCTACATACGTTATGACAACGTTTGTGTCTTCACCAAAATCAGATTTAATATCTGCTATTAATAAATCTTCAAAGGGAAAACTATCACCTTGAAGATTTAATTTTACTTCATATTCTTTTTCCCCTTGTTGAATGAATTGGTACTGCTTCAATAAATGATAGTAATTATAGAACTTTGTATACACCACAAATGAAGAAATAATATTACCTTTAGAATCGTAAATAACATCCATTTTACGGCCTTCAATTTGCGTAAATACTTTTACATCATTTTTATTCAAACCAAACTTTGCAATATCACCAGTATCGTATCTAATAATTGGCATGGCATAATTAAACAAATCTGTCACTACAATTCTTCCAAACTCTCCTTGCTTAGTTGGAGTGTTGTTTTCTAAGTTTAATAATTCTATATGATAACTCGCATGATTAATCACAAAATGATTTGGCGAATCTATGGTTTGTTGAGCAATAATACCTATTTCTTCACTAGAATATCTAGAAAGCACAGTAGTGTTAAAATGTTTTGCTAAAGTAGATTTAGTATACGAATTAAGATATTCAGAATTTGCAACAGCAGATGTAATGCCTAAGTCTTTAAAAAACAGATTATGCTTCTCCAAATATTGTGCAATCATTTCATAAGCCGAAGCAAAACCTAATATTGTTTTGTTAGATTGACTATCGGATTTTAATAAGCCTAAAAATGTTTTAATTCTAACTTCAGTAAGTCTAGAAATATCAAACTGAGTCGCGTTTTGTAACCAAGCTTTTAGTTTGCCTTTTTGGTTATGACCTCTCCAAACTTCAAGCTCATATAATCTATTACCAACCTTAAAACCAGCTTGATTAAAAAAGTAAATGACATCTGCATGATTTCTATTGCGCTTATCCTGATTTTGAAATAAGAAAAAAGGCACTCCTGTAGAACCGCTAGTAGAAACTTTAAAATTGGGTTTACCCTTAAATTCAATTGATTGAAACTGTTCAAAATTATTTTGAATAGTCGTTTTTTTAATGATAGGAAAGTCTGAAATGTTATTAAAATCAGTAAATTCATTATAATATGGAGCTGTATTAACAGCATGCTTTAGCAAACGTTTTAAATGCTCCTTTTTAATTTTTTTGGCTTTTTCAGAATTTGAGTTTTCTATACAAAGTTCTATTTCTTTAAGTTGGTTTTTTATTTGACCTCCTTTTAAAGCATCTAATAACCAAAAGAACTTGTGTCTTACAAAGCTTAGAATCATGCTCAATTTTTTAGCCTAAATATTTAGAATCCGCAGCTCTATGTTTAATTGTATTTATAGGGCTTCCAAAGGCTTGTTTTAAATTCCCTACAGATTTTAAAACCAAAGATGCCGCGCCAATAACTGTATTATTACCTATAATTACATTTTGAATTATGGATGCACCAAGGCAAATAGCAGAACCTGATCCAATTTCTACATTACCAGCTATAGTAACTCCAGAAGATAAACTAGAAAAATCTGCCAAAACAGAATCATGTCCTAAGGTAGATGCCGTATTTAAAATACAGATTTTACCAACTTTTGCATTTGCGTTAATTACTGCATTTGCCATTATTACAGTCCCTTCTTCAATTAAAACATCTGAGGCTATCACTGCACTTGGATGAATTATGGAAACAAACTCTAATTGAGGTGCAATTTTTTTAACCTTAATATAAATAGATTGTCTTGTGTAATTATCGCCAACAGCAATAATAATAGCTTCAATATTCAGTTTTTTTATTAAACCATGAAGTTGCTCTAAATTACCAATAATTTTATAGTTATTAATTATTTCATTTATTGGTTTATAAGTATCAATAAAGCCTTTAATATTATAGCTATTATTCTTGCAAATAATGTCAATGATCATTTTTGCATGACCAGAAGCACCATAAATTATTATATTTTTCATTAGTCTTTAATTAGTTGGATAATCCAATAAAAATGCTCAATCACAAAATATCGCATAGCATGTTATTTTTTTTTCCTTTAAAAATATATCTGTTACTTTCAGTAATGTTTTTAAATACTAAAACATCATCTTTATGCTCGGTTTTTGAATACAAAAAGTCAAATAGGATCTTTCTTAAAAATGCATAATCTTCATTTTTGTAGTTTATTTTAGTATAATTCTGAAGGTCAAAATCTTGTTTGGTAATATCGCTGGTGCTAAATTCAAAAACTTTAAAATTATTTTTTCTTATCGCTTTTTTTATAGATTTCAAATAATTTTTTGCTTTTTTTGAAACTAAATGTTTTTTTATTAAAGTCAATACTATTTCTGCGTTCGCAGTTAGTTCACTTAAAAAATTATGCTTTTCATAAACAACTTGTTGAGATAAATTATAGGCTCTATTAGACCATCTTTTCTTATAATGATATTCTCCAGGTCCTAAATCAAAAATCTCATAACTATTATTAAAACACCATTCTAACTGCTTATAAAGACTTATATGTCCTAATGAAAATTTTGAATAATCAATATCGAACGAAACCATAAAATCGTAAAATAGATTTTCCCAATGATGAGCGATGTTAATTAAAATAGGTTTATCATCTTCGTATATAACAAAGAGTGAAGCTCTTTTTTTCTTTATGAGTGAGAACGTCTCGTCCAATGTAAGTTGCCATCTAGCAGTATCATTTATTTGTTGATTAATATCATTAAGCTGCATAAAACGTTTTTGCACCATGTTATGTAAACGATTAAGTAAATCATCGTAAACATCTCTAGATATATCGCCATAATAACGTTTATAAGTAATATTAAATGAAGTTTCTAACCTCCTAACATATTTTCTAATTTTTCTTCCATTTTTAAAATGATGATTAACATAGGTATCAATGGTGCTAAACTGACTTAAATCAATAGCATATCCTACATCCCGATTGATGGATTTTACACCTAATTTATAATGATCTTTATATTCTATTTTTAAGTATTCAGGTAAATGGTTCACCTTACATATCTTGTGGCTCTCCTTACTCTTATTGTAAAGTGAATACGACAAAACCGATCTAGTCGTTCTGTTAATAATAGAATCGTAAAATGATGGGATATTACTACCACTTTTAAATAAATCGTAAAAGTAGATACGTTTCTTAATTAATGACATATATAATTATGTAATAAAATAGTACAAGACTATTCCTAATGTTAAGTATAAAAACATAAGAAGAATATTAAGCTTATATCTTTTATAAAAGGGTTTCATTCTTAATTAAGTAAATTTTATTTTATCTTTTCACAACTCAATCGCTGACGTTGATTAGCTCCACCCCATTTTTGAGGACTACTCCATCCACTTCCTGTTTTAAAACTTCTGAAAGAATAATTTTGCCACCCACATTTACCGTCAGCAGTTGTATAAGTAAAACTCGCCGTCACTTCTTTATAAGCTTCTTTTAATGGTGGCTCAAATAGTTGCCAATTGGCTTGGATATATGCCTTTTTGAATTGCTCTTGAAAGCCTTGTTTTTTCATCTCGGCAAGTAGTTGATCTTCTAAAGCTGAATTATTAATTTTTGCTGTAGGTATTGGTATCGATTCCAAAAGTGCTTCCATTTTTTGATTCTCTACTTCATTGTAATAATTTGAACCTTCACCTTGAGTTAAATCTATTTTAAAGCTTCCCTTGTATGTTACCGCACCAGTAACTTTACCTGAGGATGTTATTTCTACTTTATATTCTTTTAATCGTTCTGATTCTAAACTCAACCCTCTAGCCATGAGTATTGGCGTAATATTATTACAACTCATTTCCGTTTTTATACTAGATTCTTTATTAGGTATTAATACAAATTGAATTATAGTTTGTTCTTTATTTGTGCCATCAGAGATTGATACTTCGTAATTAGAATAACTAGATACTTCCCAAGCCTCAAATTTTCTGTTTAAAAAATCACCATTACTGTTTTTTACTTTTAGACCCATTGTGCCGCCTTTCCCAGAACCTTTCCAACTATCAATTGCATCTTTTATTGAAGCCGATAAATAAACAGTTCCATAGACTGCATCACCTGTTTTAAACGTTGGATTGATATCAATAGAACCTTCTTTACCAGGCTTGAAAGGTTCTTTTGTAAATACTACTTGATTGATATATTTTTTATGAATTTCTGAAGAATAAATATTTACTAAAGCAGCTTCTCCTTTTGCGAGTTGTTTATCTGTAAACGCGATTACTCGTTCTATACCTTCGTTACTACCTGCAAAATTCTTTAAAGCTTTGGCAACACTATTAATTTCTTTAGCCTTTTTTGCTAATTGATCTGAAGATGCGCTATTGTATTGGTCTAGTAGATTCATTAAATATTCATCAATACCTTGGCGATCTATAAAAGCAGAATAATCATTTAATACTGCTATTATTTCTTTGGCTTTTTTGTTATTTGATGTTTTGGCTTTAGACAATACCTCTTCTCTATTAAAGTCTTTTACATCTTTGAGAAACCAATCTGGATATTCTAGACCAAGATTTTCTGGGTAAGGCTCAGAATCTGCATCTCTATAAACTTTTTTGATTATGTAAATCTGCTCTTTAAAATAATCTTCATCATTTACAGTATCTTCTGCACTTGCTTCTAATTGTTGTAAACGATTACAAATATCACTTATATCTGCATTAGGTTCTTTCTTTAAAACCGAAAGCATATTGCGCTTTACCATTTTAATAGAAGTTTCAGGGCTATCACCTATCGCTATTTTTCGCTCAGCAACGTCTAACTGCTTCAAACAATTTTTATAAGACATAAATGCTTTATTACCTTCAGCAACTTGTATCATTCCGTTTGTATCGCATGGATTATTTGTAGACATAGCTTTTGTTTTTGTTTTTAGTTCTTTCTTAGCTTCAGACTTTATTGTATTTTTTGCAGATTTCAAGTTCACCTGCGAATCACAATTTGCTGACAATAAAAGACATAGAAGCACAAAGAATGTAGATAGTTTATTTGATTTCATAGTAATACTATTGATAAGTTTAACAGGTATAAACTTATGACATAGTACTATTGATGCACCTACCCATATTGGGTAGTTTTAAAAACTCTGAGAGTGAATTTTAATCCAATTTAGTCAGTCCTATACTAATTTAGTTAATGATCTTCTTTTGAAATATTGGACGAATCAATTGATTTCTGTGATTGCTAATTCTATTTTACATTTAAAATTGAACATAACAACTCCTATTTTTATAATTATCGTATAACTCGATTAATACAAAATGGTTAAAGCGAGGCCAAAAATTCTTGATCTATCATTATTTTAAATGAAATCGCAATTCCAATAGCACTAGCGATAACCCAAACCAGTTTATGAGAAGATGGTGCGTCTGACCACAAATGTCGAACGCCCTTTTTGCTTCCCAACGCATTCAATTCTTTATAGCTAAAGTTACTACCTGGAAAAATAAACATACCAATACCAAGTCCTAATATGGCAGGACCTGCGACCAAGATTCTAGGTAAAGATTGTGCAGTTGAAATTATATACAATAAGACACCTGTTAAGACACTTCCAAGAACTATTAAAACAATACCTATAATGCGACCTGCCTTATGGCTTTTTTTTAAACTGTTTTTATCATTGTTTTTCATTATATGCTTTTTTAAAAACTAATACTAAATTTACTTCTACCATTAATTAGGTAAAAAAAGAGTAGGCTTTTACGAACATCATAAAAGCCTACACCAATCACTAACTTACACAAGCACAGAGGTTAATTTACTCAATAACCAACTTCAGTGTTTTATATCCTAATTCGTTTTTAACCTTTATAATATATAATCCAGAATTTAATGATTTAACATCAATAGAAGTATCTAAATAATTATTTATGGATAACACAACTTTACCTGTAATATCGTAAACACTTACGTCAGAATCTAGAGTTAATCCATTAATTGAAAATTCTGTTTTTGTAGGATTTGGATATAAAGAAATAGTATTTAACTCAAATTCGTTTACACTTAGAGCAGCACATGCTCCTCCATCTGTAATCGTCCAACCATCAGAAGTAATCATGTTATTTCTAGCGGTTTCTGCAGCTGTTGAGCAATATTCTGAGTTGCCACCATTAAAAGATAAATTAGTATTTAAGTTTTGTGCATCCCAACCAATAAGTAAGGCATCATAATTTGTGCTTGAAAGTGTTATACCACCAAACATGTTACTAGCATTAGCCAAATTTTCTACATTCCAGTTACCTAAATTCTGGTCAAAAGATGAAGCATTTCTAAACATAGTAATCATATTGATGACATTCTCTGTATTCCATCCACTTATATCTTGGTTAAATGTAGATGCACCATCGAACATTCCAAACATATTAGCCACATTTTGAGTATTCCATCCATTTACATCTTGATTAAATACAATAGCAGAACTAAACATTCCTCTCATATTTGTTACTGAACTTGTGTTCCAATTACTTATATTTTGATTGAAAGAAGCTGCATTCAAAAACGTATTGAACATATTAGTAACAGATGATGTATTCCAATCATTAATGTCTCCATTAAAAGATGTTGCACCAGCAAACGTAGATTGCATATTTAATAGATTAGAAGTATTCCAATTACTTATATCACCATTAAAAGACGTTGCGCCAATAAACATACCTGACGCATCCTCTAGATTTGTTGTATTCCAGTTGAGATCTTGATTGAAAGAGGTTGCACTATTAAACATTAAGTTTGTTGTTGTAACGTTTATGGTATTCCAATTACTTATATTACCATTAAATTGTATAGCAGCTTGAAACATCTTAGACATATCTGTAACATTAGATACATTCCAATTACTTATGTCTTGATTAAAAGATGAAGCACCAAAAAACATACTGAACATATTGTTTACTGAAGATGTATCCCAACCGCCAATGTCTTGATTAAATGAAGTTGCTCCTTGAAACATATCGGACATATCAGTTATGTTACTTGTATCCCAATTACCAATATCTTGATTAAAAGACGACGAAATGAACATGCCTCTTAAACTAGTTACATTAGATAAATCAGGTACATCTGTAGCATTGCCAACTAGGTTATTGGTAGTTGAAAAAGCAAGCTCCATAGATGCCCAAGGATTAGTTCCCCATTGATCAATAGAAATAATTTTACTCCCATCTCCACCAAAAGAAGCAATTGCTGGAAAAAGACCGCGTATAGTAACAGTATAGGTTCCTGGTGTACCATAATCGTGCTGTGAAGTTCCATTTTTACCAAAATCATCAAAAACTCCATCACTTTCCCAATCAATATCGTAATTATAAGCTTGTCCACCTTGAGCAGAGATTAATATAGATGAAGAGTTTGTAGATCCAGGATTATCTGTCTTCCAAGTCGTTACAAAATAAACCCCTGTGCAATCTTCACCAGCATCATTAATCGTCCAGCCATCTGAAGCAATCAAATTTGCTCTAGCTTGTGCACCATTACAATATTTTAAAGAACTAGCTGTACCTGTGCTTAAAGCAAGATTGGGATTAACGTTTTGTGCTTCCCATCCTATAAGTAATGCGTCATAGTTTGCGACTGAAATACTAGTACCAATAAGCATATTACTAAGATTTATAACATTTTCTATGTCCCAACCGCCTAGATTTTGATTAAAAGTAGAAGCACCTCTAAACATATTCACCATATTAGTGACCATAGATGTATTCCAACCACCAATGTCTTGATTAAAATCTTGAGCATTTCTAAACATCAGTTCCATGTTAGTTACCTTTGAAGTGTCCCAATCACCAATATCTTGATTGAAATCAAAAGCATTTCTAAACATATTTGACATACTAGTTACATTTGAAGTATTCCAATTACTAATATCCTGATTAAAAGCAACGTTACCATCAAACACTCCTACCATACTGGTAACATTAGTTGTATCCCAACTGCCAATATCTTGATTAAAAATCGAACTAGAAAATGCGCCTGTCATATTAGTTATGGCTGTAGTATTCCAGTCTCCAATATCTTGGTTGAAAGATACAGCACTTCTAAACATATTTGACATATCAGTTACATTAGAAAGGTTTGGTACATCATTAGCATTACCAATCAAATTATTAGCACCAAAAAAGGAAGATTCCATTGATGACCAAGCAATTTCTCCCCATTGATCGATAGAAATAATTTTTGCTTTATCTCCACTATCGTTAAAATAAATTCTTGGAAATGCTCCTCCTGATAATGACTCTCTAATTGCAATAGTGTAAGTTCCTGGTGCACCGAAGTCGTGTGTTACACTTCCTGTAATTCCAACATCTGTGAAATTATAAGTTCCATCATTGTCCCAGTCCACATCATAACTGTATGTTTCTCCTGGAAATGTTGGTATAGTTATAGATGTTGAGTTCGATGTTCCTGGGTTATCAGTTTTCCAAGTAGTAATAAACTCTTGAGCAAAAGCATGTGAAAGAGTAAAAAAGGAAATTAAAATAAGTAGTTGTTTTTTCATAAGTAGATTGTTTTAAATTGTTAAAAACAAATCTATATGAATGCAGTTTTGATCCATCTACCCTTTTGGGGTAGTTTTTAATAAGTAAAGCACAGTATAAAACTGTACTTTACTAACCATTAAGTGCTATAATTACTAACTTAAACACCATTATGAATTTAAATACTTTAACAAGTATCTCAGCTACCCAAAAGAGGTAGTAAAAAAGAATTTATATTAAACGTTGGTCATTAGCCTTTTTTATAGCATCCTCTTTAGAATTGACTTGTAACTTTCCGTAAATGTTTTTGATATGAAACTTAATAGTATTTCTACTAATAAATAAGGCCTCTCCAATACTTTTATAGCTTTTACCTGTAGATAGCAGATTTAATACTTCGGTTTCTCTATCTGATAAAACAGAGCGTGTTGCTCTTTTAAAAGAATCTACAACCATACGTGCAATTTTTATACTCATTGGTGCACCACCAGACAATAACTCGTGTAAGGCATTTACTATTTGCTTACTCGAGGCATTCTTTGTTAAATAACCCGTTGCACCTGCACACAAAGCATCAAAAACATGTTCAGAATCTTCATAAACAGTAATAACTAGAATTAAAATAGAAGGCTTAATGTCTTTTAATGCTTTTGTTGCTTCAATACCATTTATTTTAGGAAGCTCAATATCCATTAAAACAATGTCTGGACCATCGTTTTTAAAATTTTTTACAGCATCCTCCGCATTATGGTATATATCAGTAACAACAAAATCTTCTGTTGCATTTATAACCTCCTTAAAGCCAATGCTCAATGACACATTATCTTCTATTACGACAACTTTTTTCATAACTACAAATTAACTATAAGTCTATTTACACCACCACCCTATTGTGGTAGTTTTCCTTTAAAAATAATTGATGTTCCTTTATCAATCTTAGTTTCAACTTTTACAGAACAATCAATTCTATCTGCTCTAGCTTCCATATTAGAAATCCCATTTAATCGCACACTATTTATATCAAAGCCTTTACCATCGTCTGTAAACTCTATAATTAATTCCTTCGTATCAAAACTAAACAGCATTTTGGCATTTTCAGCGTTAGCATGTTTTGCCGAATTGGTAATGGCTTCTTTAAAAATATAAATAATTTGCTTACTCCAATAATACGGTAATTTAATGTTTGACTTCACATTAGACTGCACTTCAAAATCAATTCCGAATTGAAATAGATAATCCTCAGCAAAATCTGATAAGTAAACTATAATCTCTTCAACATAATTGCTTTGTTCTTGCAAGGAAAAAATAAAATCCTTAGTCCCTTTATACAAGTAATCAGCATCTTCTTTAATCGTTTTTACAACTTTACTCTCTTCATTTTCTACCTTTTTAGATAAAACATCAGATAATAATGAAATACTAGCTAATTTATTCCCTAAATCATCATGAAAGTCTTGAGCAATATTATCTCTAACATCACTTAATTCACTTTCTGCAATAATACGCCTGGCAATTTCGTTTTTGAGGGCTTTATTCCTTCTTGAAACGACTTTTAAACGTTGAAAGAAAACAATAGTGATTGCTGCTGCCACTGATAAAAAACATAACAATATAATCCACCATACCTTATACCATGGCGGCTTAATCTCAAAATTAAAAATAGAACTATGCGCCCAATCGCTTTGGCTATTTTGAGCTCTAAATTCTATCTTATAATCATTCGCTGTATAATTACTAAAATCTAAATTTCCTTTAGAGCTACTTGTACGTATCCAATTATTATCATTAATTTTATATTGTAAATTAATACCGTTTTGATCTAAATAACTAATAGCTTTATAAGTGAAAACATTTTTGTTTTGACTAATATTAAGCTTTGGAGAATTGGAAATTATTATATCCTCTATGTTTACTATAGAAATTCCGTTATTGCCTGCTAACCATAATTTGTTATCCTGTTCTATGATTTTATTAATAGACAACGACAGAATTCCAAAAGATTTAGAAAAATTATAGACTTTACCTTCTTTAATTACAGACATTCCAGATTGTGTTCCTAAATACAAATTATCATCTTTAAGAAGTACGCTATTTATTCTTTCATTCTGTAACCCTGTTTCATTATTATATACTGTAACAACATTGTCTTTCTTTATAACTAAACCTTTATCTGTTGCTATATAATAAACATTGTCACCAATTATTAAATCATTTATTTTTTCAGATGGCAAGCCTATTTCAAACAATAAATCTTTCGATAAATTTTTATCCTTAAGATTATAGATCCATTTTCCCTTGTTAGTATATAAATCTAACACGCCATCTCCTTCTTTGATAAATTTCACAAAAAGTTCGTTACTAATAAGTACGGCATTATTATTAATAAATATAGTGTCGCTCTGCCTAACACGACTATTAAGAGTTTCTCCATAAAAACGACCATCTACAATATTAAATTCGGGTAGCGATTTGGTTTTAGCACTCAAAGCAGATACTGTTATCTTATTATTGTTAATCGATAAATGCTTTGCAAATCCGTTAATAGCATTTTTACTAATTATTGAATTTTCATTAAATTTATAGAGCTGAGAAGAGGTTTGCGCATAGATAGTATCATCATTTTTTATAATATCAGTTATATATTGCCCTTCTAGTAGATTAGTGATTTTTGGATTAGAATAGTAGTAACAATAAATACCATTTCCATAAGTAGATATCCATAAGTTATTTTCAAAATCAAACATGGCGTCCGATACTGGTGTATTAATACTAATTTTTTTATCTATTGCAATAGTTACTTTTGTTTTAATATTAAAATCGAACAATCGTTTTTCACCTTTTTCATTTCTAACTAAAAGGAGATAGTTGTTTTTAGCATTGGGTACATTTAAAATTTTTACTATAGATTCATTAGATCCTATAACATCAACCTTAACCTTATTCATAATTCTCTTTTCATTCGAAAATAAAAGTTCATTATTTACAGCAAAAACATATGTGCTTGATTCTAATTCTATGGCTGTTGAAATTTCTAATTCAGATAAAAATGGAAAAGAATTCTGTAATTCAAAATTTTCAACAAATAACTTTACACCCTTAAAATTACTTTTTGATGGTTCTTGGTTATGAACATAAACTTTATCATTAAGAATGATATGTTCCAATTTTTGATATAAAACATCAGGCTTTAATTCATCAATAAAATCATTTTCAGAAAGCATATAAATCTTAGAATTAAAAATATTTCGTTTTAAATCATAAACCAACAATTCTGACCCTGAATTAGTGAATATTTTATTATTAAAATATTTTATATCATAAGATTTAACGTTTTCATCTTTAAAATTTAAATTTTTATAAATAGAATCATTCTCTAAAAAATGTAAGCCGCCTCCCCAAGTTGCTAAAGCATATTTATTAGCAGATATTTCTTCTATATCCATTACATAGTTTGAAGTTAATCCTTCTTTTAAAGTATAATTTCTAAAATCTTGACCATCAAATTTACTTAAACCATCGTCCGTGGCTATCCAAATATGCCCCTTAGAGTCCTGAATTATATTATAGGTAACATCGTGTTGCAAACCATCTGACGAGGTGTAATGCTTATAACTGTGCTGGGCTGAAACTTCTAAAATAGAAGTCAGCATTATCAATAACCTTATTACGATTTTATGAAAATAAAAAATATTCATATTGGTCAAATAAAAGAAAAAACTATTCCCTTCTTATCTAAATTTACTTTTTTTAATTCACACCTTGATATACAAGTCTCTAATTTCAACAAAATTTGAATTAAATCATTTAGACAAGAAAACTATTTTAAACTAAACAGATATTTGCAATTACGGTTTTTTCAATTTGAATAAAGACTTTATACTTATTATATTCAAAGGAAACTCTAAAAAGACATGAATAAAACTCAAAAACAATAGTACAACTAAACCAGTTTTGTAATCATACAAATAAAGTAGCATCGCTAAAACCCATAGAATTATAATATATTTAAATCGGTTTGATGACAAACTGTTTTTCCAACCAATAATTGATGTTTTGGAAAACCAATTTAAATAATGATAAGTATATGTAAAAGCAATAAATATTTGTATTTTAACACCTATTTTAGTCATTACATGATAAGCTTTTCCCTCCTCAAAAACACCAAAGGTCTGAGCAATGAATGTATTTAAGTTAATTAACCTTGTTTCTATATAGGTGTTTTTTGTGTATTCAGAAATACCGTAATCTCTTGTTATTTCTACAGTACCAAAAATAAGTAAAGGAATTATAATCAATAGAACAATATTTATTATTCCTATAACTCCTCTAGTTTTTAAAGTTCCAAATGCCATAAAAAATAATGTAAAAATATAAACGTGTACAAGTGTTGGTAGAAAAACTCCCACTAAAATTAAAAATGCTGGAGCTAAAAAATAAACCAAGATACCGCACATTAAACTCAATATAAATGCGACCATTAATTGTTTGGAGTTTGAGAAAGACACTAGACTTATAGCGAATAAAAATCCAGAAAATAAAAGAATATTTAGTATTCCTCCTATGAGACTAAACTTTAATAATACGTCCGCATCTAAAAATTTAACGATTGAATATAATGCAATAATAAAAGCAAAAACAGCATATGGAATATACCATTGTTTTTTTGCCTTAATAAAGTAATTTTTATCATTTAGCCAGTTAATTTCTGTGAGGTAATGTAAAGGTCCTAAGACCGCATATGAAAAGAGAAACAACTCAAATGGTAATTTTATAGCAATATAAAACGACACCCATAAAAGTATAAAGTTTAACTTATCTATTAATTGATTTTTCATACCGAGAAAAATAACCCATAATCTTAAAACATTACCTACCCAAAAGAGGTAGTAATAACATTTTCAGGAAGCTTGAGTAATATTCATGAATTAAAATAGGCGAATTTTTATACCTTATCATATGATAAATGAATATAGCCTGAGCTAGACTTACCATATCTACCAAACCACTTGCAACAAGACGAACGTTGAAAATAAAAAAGTAAAACTGCTTGGTTTTTGTTTGTCTCTAAAAAAATCATCATATAACACCCATAATTTCTCTACCTTTGCCATCCATGCAAAAAACGGTTAACATATTAAATAAGAAAGCAAAATTTCAGTACGAGATATTAGATAAATACACGGCTGGAATTGTACTTACCGGAACTGAGATTAAATCTATAAGATCAAGCAAAGCTTCTATTGCCGAAAGCTTCTGTGAGTTTAACGACAGAGACGAATTGTTTGTGATTAATATGACGGTTGAAGAATACAAATACGGTAACTACAATAACCACAGACCTAAAGCAGTACGTAAACTTTTACTCAATAAAAAAGAGCTTAAAAAGCTAAAAAAGGAAATGGACGTAAAAGGTGTTGCCATTATTCCATTGCGCTTATTCACAAACGAAAAAGGACTTGCCAAATTAGTCATCTCCATTGCAAAAGGTAAAAAACTCTACGACAAACGCGAAACAATTAAAGATCGCGACAATAAGCGTAATTTAGACCGCATTAAGAAAGATTTCGGATAAATTTAAGATTACTATAACTTCTACCCTTCTCTTTTTAGTCTATGTTTGATTTTGCTAAGGCAACCATTTGCAATTAATAAGCGTCTTTATTTATAATGAGCATACTAATCTCGAAATTTCATTTTCATCAATCAAACATCTATGACTAAAAATCTACTCAGCATTCTACTTATCGCTTTTACCACGCTAATTTCCGCTCAAATCACAGGAAACATTACAGACCAAAATAACGAACCACTACCTTTTGTAAACATCTTAATCGAAAACACCTACAAAGGCACAACAAGTAATGATGATGGCTATTATGAGCTTAACATTTCAACACCAAAAACTTATACTATTGTTTATAGTTATTTAGGTTACAAAACTGTAAAGAAAGAAATTTCCATTGCTAAATTCCCTTACAAATTAGATATTTCTTTATCGGAAGAATCCGTTTCTCTAAGCGAAGTTGTTATAGATTCAGAAAACGATCCTGCAAATGCTATAATGCGCCAAGCCATTGCACAACGAAAAGCAAATCTTGAAAAAACAAACTCCTATAAAGCCGAATTCTATTCCAGAGGGTTAATTAAAATTAAAGATGCTCCAAAGAAATTCATGGGTCAAGACATAGAAATTGAAGGCTTAGATTCTACACGTACAGGTATTATTTATTTGTCTGAAACGATTTCTAAAATTCAATTTTTAGCACCTGATAAACTAAAAGAAAAAATCACAGCCTCAAAAGTAAGTGGAAATAGCAATGGTTTTAGTTTTAACAGCGCTTTAGATATCGATTTTAATTTCTATAATAATACAATAGACTTTGGCAACGAAATTATTTCACCAATTGCCAATAATGCCTTTAGTAATTACCGTTTTAAGCTTGAAGGTGTTTTCTACGACGATAGAGGAAACCTTATAAATAAAATTAAAGTAACGCCAAAACGAAAAAACGATCCTGTATTTTCTGGTTTTATTTATATCGTGGAAGATCAATGGGATATTTTTGCCTTAGAATTAGATATTACCGGAACACAAGCACGTATTCCGGCAGTAGATATTATTTCTTTACAACAGAGTTTTTCTTATTCTGAAACCGATGATATTTGGGCTCGAATTTCTCAAAGTATCGATTTTAAATATGGACTCTTTGGTATTAAAGGAGATGGACGATATACTGCGGTTTACAGTAATTATGAGTTTAACACAGGATTAACACGAAAGGATTTTAATAGAGAAATTGTGGCCTTTGAAAAAGAAGCCAACAAAAAAGATTCTATATTTTGGAAAACCATTAGACCAGTACCATTAACTCTTGAAGAGCGCACAGATTACATAAAAAAAGATAGTCTTCAGGTTTTACATGAGTCCAAACCCTATTTAGATTCCTTAGATCGTGCTAAAAACAAATTCAAACTTGGTAATCTTTTAGGTTATACGTATCAGAATTCGCACAAGGATTATCGCTTAGGATTTGATATTCCGCTTATTGGTGGTGTTCAGTTTAATACGGTTCAAGGTTATGCCGCAAATGCCAATGTGTTTTATACTAAAAATTATGATGAGTTTAAACGCTTCTTTAGAGCTAGTGGAAACATTGAATACGGATTTTCTGATGAGCGTTTGCGTGCAACTGGCTCGCTAACCTACAAATTTAATAGCTTTACTAATTCGTTTTTAACCTTGTCTGGTGGAGTTTTAGCAGAACAATTTAATCCATCTAATCCAATTTCTCCTTTAATTAATTCAGTAAGTACGCTCTTTTTTGAAGATAATTACATTAAACTATACGATAAAAGTTATGTAGCTCTTAATTATTCCGAAGAACTTTTTAACGGTTTTAGACTTTCTACAGGTTTAAGTTACGAAAGACGAAAAGCACTTTTCAACACTACAGAACAAACCTTTTTCAATGATGAAAATGATGTGTATACCAGCAACAATCCGTTAGATGAAACTGCTTTTGGTGTGGCTCCTTTTAAAACCCACAACATTATAAAAGGAAATATTAATGCACGTATTAATTTTGGACAAGAATACCTCAGTTATCCTGATGCGAAATATAATGTTGGCAACGAGGATTATCCAACTTTGTATTTAGGATACGAAAAAGGTTTTGGAGCAACAAATAGTGATTATAATTTTGACCAAGTAAAAGCAAGTCTTTATCAAACTTTTAGTGTAAAAGATAAAGGTAGATTTAGATACAATCTTAAAGTTGGTAAGTTTTTTAATGCAGACGATATTGCCTTTATGGATTACCAACATTTTAATGGTAACCAAACACATGTAAGTACAGAAGGAAATTATACTAATGTGTTTAACAATTTAGATTACTATTCCGCAAGTACAAACGATGCTTATTTTGAAGGTCATGTAGAACATGATTTTAATGGTTTTTTACTCGGAAAAGTGCCATTGCTTAATAAGTTGAATTTTAATCTAATCGTTGGAGCACATCTATTGGCAACACCAGATTTTAAACCGTATCAAGAATATTCCGTTGGTATTGATAATATTGGTTGGGGAAAATGGCGATTATTACGAATAGATTATTTACGCTCCTACCAAAGTGGATTTCAAAGTGATGCAATTTTGTTTGGTTTGAAATTCTTTTAAATAAACCACTATGGACTGGAAATCTGTAGTTTTAAACAAAAGAATGGAATTATTTATAGAGAATGGCTTATCATTCCGAATGAGGCACGAAGAGGAATCTCACAACTATAAGATTTAACTACACAGAACCTAAAGGTTTCTCGTCACTCGTTCCTCTTCCGATAGCCATCGGAACTGTCAAAATGACAACATACACTTATAAATTTATTAAAGTAACTGCAATGAATTTGCAGGAATTTAACTAGATAATTAAACAAATGTTTATTTACAAAACTTACCACAAACTTATTTGAGTTTTAACTAATTAAACTTATTTTTATCAGAATACATTACAAAACAATCCTAACATGAAAATCTCTCTAAAATCCATTTCAACATTAGCTATTGCCTTATCAATTTCTATAGCAAGCTGTGCGCAGAACACCAATGAAAAAGCAACACCAATTTTTAAAGATGGTGAAGCTCAGATTGTAGAAGCATTTAGCGATTCAGACCAATGGATTCGACACGATTTGTGGGTAGAAACAGAATCTGACACAGATGGAGATGGCAAACCAGATCGTATGCACGTCGCTGTAACCCGACCAGCACAAACCAAATCAGAGGATTTAAAATTACCAGTGATTTATGTGTCTAGTCCTTATTTTGCAGGTGTAGCAGCTGATGCTCCAGGAACCATGTGGAATGTAAAACACGAATTAGGAGAAATTGGAGAGGAACGCTTTCATCCTGAAGTAACACGAAGAGGACAACGTCCAATTATTTCAAACTCACATATTAGAAAATGGGTTCCTAGAGGTTATATCGTTGTACATTCTTCTTCTCCAGGAACAGGATTATCTGATGGAGCTCCAACTATTGGAGGCGAAAACGAATCCATAGCACCAAAAACAGTTATCGATTGGCTATGTGGACGCGCAAAAGGTTTTACAGAACGTGATGGAAAAGATGAAGTTAAAGCATATTGGTCTACAAGAAGAGTTGGTATGACTGGTACTTCTTATAACGGAACTATTCCCTTAGCTGCTGCAACTACTGGAGTAAATGGTTTGGAAGTTATTATTCCTATTGCACCAAACACCTCGTATTATCATTATTACCGTTCTAATGGTCTGGTACGTTCGCCTGGTGGTTATTTAGGCGAAGATATTGATGTGCTTTATGATTTTGTGCATAGTGGCAAAGAAGAAAATCGAGCGCTTAATAACAAAATTGTTAGAGATACTGAAATGAAAAACGGTATGGACAGACAAACTGGTGATTATAATGATTTTTGGGCAGGACGTGATTATCTCAACCAAATGGATAGAATGAAAGCCGCCTTGCTAATGTCTCATGGTTTTAACGACTGGAATGTAATGCCAGAGCATAGCTATCGTATCTATAAAGCTGCAAAAGAAAAAGGATTACCAACACAAATTTACTATCACCAATTAGGACATGGTGGACCACCTCCACTATCTATGATGAATCGTTGGTTTACAAAGTATTTACATGGTATTGATAATGGTGTTGAAAAAGAAGAAAACAAAGCATATATCGTAAGAGAAGATAATGATAGATTAGAGCCAACGGCTTATAAAGATTATCCAAATCCTGAAGCTTCAGATGTAAAATTATATCCTTTTGTTTCTGGCACTTTAGGAAAAAACCCTAATAAACGATTATCGTCAGCTACTTTTACTGATAATGCTGCTTTTAGTGGAAAAGATTTGGCAACTTCAAAAGACGCTAAACATCGTTTACTCTATACAACACAAACGCTAACTGAAGATTTGCATATTTCTGGTGTAGCTAAAGTGAACATCACATTATCTAGCAATAAACCTGCAGCAAATTTATCGGTTTGGTTGGTCTCTTTGCCTTGGCAAGAAGGAAAAGACGTAAAGATTACGGATAATATTATAACTCGTGGTTGGGCAGACCCAAAGAATCACAAATCTTTAACTGATGAGGAAGATTTAAAACCAGGAAAATTCTACACGGTGAATTTTGATTTACAACCAGACGATCAAATCATTAAAGCTGGACAACAAATTGGTTTTATGATTTTTTCTAGTGATAAGGAATTCACATTACATCCAGAAGCAGGAACAGAATTAACAATTAAATTAGATAAGACAACATTGACCTTACCTATTGTTGGCGGAAGTGATGCTTTTGTTATGGCAACTAATTAAAGTGGTTTGTATTGCTAAAAAAACTACGTCTTATTTTTAAAATATAAATACCACATTAAAATATTGCTTCCTGTGTTTATAAGATAGTCCTCTATGAATGTTTAAATCTTCTTTGATTTCAAGATAATGCTCACCTTCTGATCTGTTAACCTATAAAGTTGCGTGAATTTTATAGTTGCATCTCT
>Ga0209633_10000342_pt1 | contig 55583 bp, 50 predicted proteins | sample Cruoilmetagenom1_FD_187290 | JGI IMG/M metagenome (GOLD analysis project Ga0209633, IMG submission 187290) | Oil polluted marine microbial communities from Coal Oil Point, Santa Barbara, California, USA - Sample 1 (SPAdes) (version 2) | ecosystem: Environmental > Aquatic > Marine > Oil seeps ... | reverse complement strand
GTTTACGCAAGACCTAAAGACAGCCGTTGCCGATGCCGATGCGGTTTTCATTGCTGTCGGTACGCCGACGCGTCGCGGGGATGGTCATGCCGACCTGACATTTGTTTACGCGGCCGCCGAAGAAATCGCCAATGCCATCACGGGTTACACCGTAGTTGTTACCAAATCGACCGTGCCGCTGGGTACCAATCGGCAGGTAAAACAGGTGATCCGCAAGGCCAATCCCAAGGCTGAATATGACGTTGCCTCCAACCCTGAATTCCTGCGCGAAGGGGCTGCGATTGATGATTTCATGCGGCCAGATCGTGTGGTTGTTGGCCTACAATCTGATCGTGCGCGTGATGTGATGGATGATATCTATCGGCCGCTTTCGCTCCGCGATTTTCCGGTGATCTATACGGATCTGGAATCCGCTGAAATGATCAAATACGCTGCCAATGCATTTTTGGCGACAAAGATCACGTTCATTAACGAAATCGCGGGTCTGTGCGAGCGCACGGGTGCTGATGTGAAACAAGTGGCCAAGGGTATGGGCATGGATGGGCGCATAGGTGACAAATTCCTGCATGCCGGACCTGGCTACGGTGGATCATGCTTTCCCAAAGATACCAGCGCCTTGGCGCGGATGGGTCAGGAACATGCGGTTCCGATGCAAATCACTGAAACCGTGATCAAGGTCAACGACGAGATCAAGCGCCGGATGATCGATAAAGTCATGGATTTGTGTGACGGCACAGTGAACGGCAAGGTTGTTGCCATTTTAGGTGTCACGTTTAAGCCCAATACCGATGATATGCGTGATGCGCCTGCTTTGACGATTGTGCCCGCACTTGTTGGTGGTGGTGCCAAGGTGCGCTTGGTTGATCCGCAGGGGCACCGCGAAGCTGAAGCGTTGCTGCCCGGCGTTCACTGGTTGGATGACGCCTATAAGGCGGCGAATAATGCGGATGTGATTGTTTTGCTGACCGAGTGGAACGAATTCCGTGCGCTGGATCTGAAGCGTTTGGCCAAGAAAATGACGGCACCACGGATGGCCGATCTTCGTAACATCTATAGCGCTAAAGATGCCAAAAGGGCCGGGTTCGAGGCTTATGTTTCGATCGGGCGCAAAGATATGTTCAATAATCCCGACGAATAGTCAAAAGGGCTGGTTTTGAAAACTCTTGCGATCACATCAATGCGTAACGAGGGCCCCCACTGTTTGGAGTGGATTGCCCATCATTTGGCCGCGGGTGTTGACCACTTTTTAATCTACACGAATGATTGTGATGACGGCACTGATCTGATGCTTGATACATTAGAAAACGCTGGATTAGTGACGCATATCCGGCAGGTTCCCAAAGGCAAACGCACGGTGCAATGGCAGGCGCTGAAACATGCCACGGATCATCCGTTGGTCGCACAGGCAGATTGGGTTTTGGTGACGGATTGTGATGAGTTTATCAACCTTCGCAGCCCTTATGGGACGCTGAAAGAAATGATCGAAGCCTTGCCTGACGAGGTGGATGCGATGGCGATGCCGTGGCGGTTGTTTGGCCATTCCGGCCAGATTGAAATGCGCGATGAGATGACGATTGAACGGTTTACCCGCGCAGCACCGATCGACATTCAACTGCCGCTGGCACATTTTTTTAAATCATTGTTTCGCCCCGCCGCGTTTCGTCAGTTTGGTGTGCATCGTCCAAAGCGCAAGCAGGACCGTTTGCCAAAATGGGTTGACGGAGGTGGCAATGCATTGCCCGAGGGTTTTGCCAAACAGGACGGTCGCATCAACATGTTTGGCATCGAGGCCGGCACTGATTTGGTGCAGTTGAACCATTATTCTCTACGCTCAGCGGAATCCTTTATGGTCAAACGGGCTCGTGGATTGCCCAATCATACGGAGCGCGAGATTGGTTTAGGCTATTGGGTCGAGCGTAATTTCAACACGGTAGAGGACCCTAGCATTCAGCAAATGATGGGTGCGACAAAGGCCAAGTTGGATCAACTGAAGTTGATTAAAACAATCTCTAACCTGCACAAAAACGCATGCCAGCGCCACAAAGACTGTTTTAACGAAATGATGACAAATCGCGCTGATATTCAATTGTTTTGGCACCTGACTTTAAGCGCCTCCAGTCAGCCACCCAGTGTAACTCTTGCGCGTACCCAGATTAACCGGATCATAAAGGCTGAAAACCAAGATGGCTAAAGCCGCAAATAAGTCGAACTTCTTTTTGCAAACGACCCTGAATGTTCAGCAGGCGGGAGATGTGACTTTGCTTGATGCGATTTCGCATGCTGATGGCGATAATCGTAAAATGCAGTTGTTTTTTGCTGCGGGCACGCCGCCCGAGCAGTTTCGAGCGGGTAAAGGGCTGGAAATCATCGAAATGCGCAGCCTGGGCGAGGCGCCAATGCTGAATTGTATAGCCAAAGGTAAGTCTGGTCCTGTGTCGATTGATATTGGGAACCAGACCCTGAAAATTAAAGCCGAAGACCCTGAAACAGCCGTTTTCGCGGGTCTTAACGTGGGTTTTGCGATCCGCAACGGTGAATCGCTTGAAACCACGTTGGAATGGCTGAACTACCACGTCACGCATCATGGTATGAACGCTGCGCTTATTCTGGATCGGGCCAAACCACAGGCCGATAAGGCCTACGCCAACCAGTTGAAAAACAAAGCCGCCAAGATCAAGGGACTGGAACGACTTGTACTGCTGAGAGCAAAAGTACCGCTTGGCAGAGCAGATTTGCCAGCGGAATCTCACCCTTTCAACGTGCCAGGTGCGCCGGGTAAGGATCGGATGGAAATTCCGAAAGGTGATGCGTGGAATTCGCCACTGGGTGAGTTGCAGATGTTTGAACTGCTGCGAGCGCGGTTTCTTGATCATGCCCGCGCTGTGATGAACATTGAGTTGTATGATCTGGTGGTGATTGGCAAAGGCAAAAATGTTTTTGACCGTGCGGTTGTGGCCAGCAATGGCTGTATTCAGATGGATGGCCATCAGATTTACCCGTGGCGCGTGCGCAATGGGGATGAAGCCACATTTGGTGATCATATCTGCCGCCAGTTTGACGCCAAGGGTACGCGTAAACGGTGGTGTATTGCGCCTGCCACAGCCAAGGAAAATGTGGTTTGGCGTTTGATCCGTGTGGTTGGTGCGACCCCTGCACCGGAGGAGGCCGTGCCATATTTGCGTTGCATGGCTTTGCGTCATCCGACTGATACAGTGTCAAAAATTGTGCCTAAAACCAGCCTGATTGAAGATGAAAATCTGCTGGCCATGTCGCAGAATATTTTCAAACATAAACCGGTTCGCACACCTGAGGAAAATGCAGGGCTAAAGTGTCGTGATACCAACCGCACCGCCATCGTTACCACCATGAAAAACGAAGGGCCGTTTATCTTGGAATGGCTGGCGTACCACCGCGCCATCGGGGTTGATGATTTCTTGGTCTACACCAATGATTGCACGGATGGCACGGATACAATGCTGCAAATGTTGCAAGACAAAGGCATCGTCCAGCACCGTGAAAATCCATTTAAAACCAGCGGCTTAAAGCCACAGCACGCAGCGCTTCAGGCGTCGGATGATGAGCCAATGATCCAGAATGCAGATTGGTTGATCTGTATGGATGTCGATGAGTTTATAAACATCAAATGCGGCGCCGGGCGGCTTGATGATCTGTATGAGGCGATTGGCGACGCCAACATGATTTCGATCACTTGGCGGTTGTTTGGCAATAGTGATTTGCATGAATTCAAAGATGGCCTGATCATTGAGGATTATGATCTGTGCGCCCATGAATTGATCCGAAAACCACATCAAGCCTGGGGCTTTAAAACCCTGTTTCACAACATTGGTATTTTCAAAAAAATGGGGGTGCATCGCCCCAAGGGGTTAAAGCCGCAATTGTGGGAAGATATCAATTGGGTCAATGGATCAGGGGCGCAGATGCCCAGCGACATGTACCGTAACGGCTGGCGTTCCACGACCGAGACCTATGGTTATGATCTGGTGCAGTTGAACCATTATGCGGTGCGGTGCGCCGAGAGCTTTTTGGTCAAGCGGGATCGCGGGCGGGTTAACCACGTCGATCGGGACCAAGGCATGGCTTACTGGTTTCGGATGAACAATAACGCGATGAAGGAGCATTCGATTCAGCGCATGGTGCCGGCCGTGCGTGCCGAGCTGGACGCGCTGATGGCTGACCCGGACATCGCCGCCGCACATGCGCATTCAGTTAAAATGCACAGCGAAAAAATTGTAGAGCTGAAGGCGGGTGAAAACTATGCCGCGTTCTATAAGGAATTGACCAGCCCGCGGTTAGAGGCCCTTTCGAAACTGCATGCGCATTTCGGGGCGAACGTGTTTCTGCTGGGACCAGAAGTTGTCCCTGACGAGGTTCTGGAGAAAGACCCCAATGAGGATTTCTTTTTCACTGTCGAAAAAGGCGAAACGACACATTAACCACATGGCGGTAAAACAAAGCGGCTTATTGTTTCGGATTCGTTGACAAAGCGGGCTATTATCTACATATTTTAAGCGAAACAGGCACAATAAGCACTGCAAGTATAACAGGCCGAATGGCTGATAAAATTGAGGAATATCATGGTACTCCCGACAATCGGAACACTTTGGATTGGTCCTGAACTGAGCTGGCTGGAACAGCTGTGTTTGCAATCGTTTTTGGACCACGGGCACGAGGTGGTTTTATACACCTATGGCCAAGTTAAAGGTGTGCCAAAAGGCGTGAAGATCGCAGACGCAGATGATGTGTTGCCCAGCAAGAGCATCATCCGCCATGCGCGCACAGGTAGCCCTGCTTATCATGCCGATGTGTTTCGCCTGCATATGTTGAAACAGACGGACTATATATGGGCCGATACTGATGCGTTTTGCTGTCAGCCTTGGGACATTAAAAAGGGCAAGCATTTTCACGGATGGATTTCCGATAAGAAACCACAGGTGAACAACGGTGTTTTGCGTCTGCCAAAGTCTAGCAAAACGCTGGCGGCGATGATCAAATTCACCAGTGATGAATATCCGGTTCCGCCGTGGCTGTCCAAGAAGGACAAGGATGAGCTGCAGGCCTTGAAAGACAAGGGCGAGGGCATGCATGTGTCCTTGATGCCGTGGGGCGTTTGGGGGCCGGATGCGTTGACTTGGTTCCTGAATGACACGGGTGAAATCAAGTATACTCAAGACAAGCATGTGATCTATCCCGTGCCGTTTTCCATCGCAGGCGTCACCCTTAATCCCAATCGGCGTGACAAGGCCCGTGGGATGATTAAGGATGACACGCTTTCAATCCATTTCTGGGGGCGTCGTTTTAGAAACATTGCCGCCAAATATGGCGGTGTGCCGCCAAAAGGCAGCTATGTTGCCGAGCTGTGTAAACGTCACAAGATTAACCCCAGGAAAACAGCCCATATGATGCAAAAGAAAAATATCGTAGCGCCGATCCAAGATGTGGATTTTTCCATGTTCGATGATGCTGATGTGGCTAACCTCATTTTGCAACGCTCCGAAGTGGGTGAGGTTGGGCAGGAAATCCGCGATTGGCTGGATGGCAACGACGCACCTTTGCAAAAATACGCTAAGGATAATCGCGATGCAATTTTGAACGAGGCCCTCGAAGTGGCGCGGCGGGAATGCGAGTTTTTTGTCGAAGCTACGGATGACCCAAAGCCAAAGAAAATTGCAGATATTGGATGTGGGTATGCTTTTGCCGATCTGTTTTTGTACAACCGTTACAAATCCAATATTACCTTGATCGACATTGAGGAAAGCAAAGACCGCCATTTTGGCTTTGCAGAATCTGGTTCGGGCTATGCGAGTCTGGATAAGGCGCAGAAGTTTTTGACCAAAAATGGTGTGCCTAAGCAAAAGATCACGCTGATCAATCCGAATAAGAAAAAGGTTTCCAAGATCGGCGATTTTGATCTGGCGATTAGTCTGGCCTCTTGTGGGTTTCACTATCCGGTTTCCACCTATGATGGGTTTTTCAGCAGTCAGATAAACGACGGCGGTGCCGTGGTTTTGGATATCCGCAAAGGTTCGGGTGGGATTGGGGAAATGAAGTCATTTGGCACTGTTGATGTGCTGGCAAAGCACCCGAAATATTCAACGGTTTTGGCCCGCGCAGATGGTTGAGACAAAGACGATTCTTCAGGCGCTTGATCTGGATGAGGTGGGGCGGATCGCTGATATCAATGGCGGCACACCTGATCTGGCGATTGCGCTACACAACCGATTTGGCAGCAAAATCGACGTGATCTGTTTGGACAGCGAAGGCGGGTATATTGAGCCGGATAAAGATATCCGTAAATATACCAAAAAGCTGCAAAAAGCCGGTGTTGAAAAATCAGCTATTCGGTTTGTGACAAAGCAAAGGATGCTCAAATCCTATGACGTGGTCACCACGGTTGGAAATTTCGGGTCGCGCTACAAGATCAAGCATATCAAACGTCTGTTTGATAAGGCACTGCACCCGTTATCACGGGTGGTAATTGATATCAAAAAGGGCAGTGGTAGCTATCCGTTTTTGAACGACTACGGCGGATGCAATACCCTATCAGCGCCAACGCGAGACAGCACAGGTATGGTGGTGATGTCGGTTGAACCCGTGTCCGAACCGGCGGGCGAATGGTCTGCGATTGCCAAAAAACTGGCAGGCAAAAAGGGCTTTTTCACTGATTGTGGCGAGCATTCCTTTCTTTACATCCCGCGTGGCGACACATTGGTTGTGACCTTTGACAACCTTGATATAGCCATGACCAAACGTGATGATCGGCGTCCTTGGGGCTTTGCGTTTATTGAGTCTGAAAACTGGTCCATGCTGGGCGTTATGGCCAACGGCTGGACATGGTTTCGCGATGGGGCTGTGACGGATGAATTTAATCGTCTACGCGACAGTGGTTTCTTTGATCAATTCAAGCGCGTGGTGTTTTACGGGGCCTCGATGGGTGGGTACGGCGCTGCGGCTTATTCAGCGGCGGCCAAGGGATCAACTGTATTTGTGATCAGCCCACAATCGACGTTGGATAAGGAAATCGTTCCGTGGGAAATGCGCTATAAAAAGGTCTGGGGCCGCGATTTTTCCGGCGAATATGGCGATGCTTCTATCAGCAGTCAATCGGCTGCCGACGTGCATTTGATGTATGACCCTTATGTTGCGCCCGATACGGGTCATGCCAAACGGTTCACGGGTGAAAATGTTACGCATTGGCGCTGTCCGTTGCTTGGCCACCGGCTAGGGTCATCCTTGCAGCAAATGGGAATTTTGCAGGAAATCGCGCGCAAATCCATTTTGGGCGAGTTAGACCAGCTGACGTTTTACAAATTGCTGCGCAAGCGCCACGAATTTCCGCGCTATCAGCGTGAACTGGCCAATCTGGCACTGGATCGAGGCCGCCCTGAATTGGCGCGCCGCGTTTGTCGCTTTGTATTGGCGCAGCGCAAAGACCGGTTTTTCCAAAAAATGCTGGCCCGTATCGCCAATGATTAGCATCTGACTTGAGGCGACTTTGTTAATCATGATAGGTTATGGACAATAAAGTAACGGATCGAGTAGCGGGATAATATGCGCACAGATATCAACATCGTTTATCATTTGGGTGCGCCCCACACAGACAATGATCAAATTACATGGTCTTTGCGCAAAGACGCGGATTTGCTGGCCGAAAAAGGCGTTATGATGCGCCGCCCTGGGGAATATCGGCAAGTTCTAAAAGAAATGATCCTTGAATTGAAGGGAGAGGACCCGTCGGTCGTAGATCAGGAGAATCTGCTTTCCGCTATCATCAAAAACCAGCAGGTTGATCGTTTGATTATGTCTGATCCCCGGTTTTTGGGAGTGCCTGCGTGGATGCTGTATGGCGGTTCGCTTTATCAAAATGCGGCGAAAAATACGGGGCGCATTCGGGATTTGTTTCCAGACAACCCCTGCGAGTTTCACCTTGGTATTTCGTGTCCTGCCACCTTTCTTCCAGCGGTTTTTAAGGCTCAAACCGACAAGACCTATGAGCAGTTTATTGATGGTTGCGATTTGGCGACCCTTCGGTGGTCCAATGTCATTCGCGAAATCCAAGAGGAAAACCCAGATTGCCCGCTGAATGTGTGGTGCAACGAAGATACGCCGATCATTTGGCCGACAATCCTGCGTGAGATCGCGGGACTAGATCCGCAAACACGTCTGGCTGGCGAGTTGGATGTCATTCAGCAAATCATGTCCGAGGATGGTGTTGCGCTATTGGTCAAATATCTGGACGAGCGGCCCAACCTGACCGAAATTCAACGCCGCCGTGTGCGGGGTATTTTCCTTGAGAAATTCTTTTTGGATGAGGCAGTTGAAGAAGAAATCGATCTGCCCGGATGGGCGGATGAAACCGTAGATGCGTTAACAGAAATCTACGAAGACGACATTGAACGGATCGAGAGCTTGCCGGGTGTAAACTTTATCACGCCCTAATCATCACACAGCAGTAAAACTCAATCACAAGGCTTTCAAACATGCGCACCGCACTCGTTACCGGATCAGCTGGATTCATCGGATATTTCACCTGTAAACGCTTGCTGGAGGCTGGGTTTCGGGTGATTGGCGTCGATGCGATGACAGATTACTACGATGTGTCGCTGAAAGAGCGTCGCCATGCGATGTTGTTGCAAGGCCCGAATTTCTCGGCGATCAATGCGCGGATCGAAGAACCCGACATGCTGAAAAACCTGCTGCGCGATGAGCAGATTGACGTGGTGGTTCACCTCGCAGCGCAAGCTGGCGTGCGCTATTCGATTGAAGATCCGAAGTCCTATGTACAGGCCAATTTGCTGGGTGCGTATGAGTTGCTTGAGGCGGTGCGCGCCCATAAGCCGGGCCATGTTTTAATGGCATCCACATCATCGGTTTATGGGGCCAACACGCAAATGCCTTATAAAGAGACCGATAAGGTCGACACTCAAATGTCGTTCTATGCTGCCACCAAAAAAGCGAACGAGGCGATGGCGCATTCCTACGCGCATCTTTACGACATCCCGACCACGATGTTCCGGTTTTTCACGGTTTATGGTCCTTGGGGCCGCCCTGATATGGCGCCGATCCGGTTCGCCAAGGCGATTTATGCGGATGAACCTATCGATATTTATAACCACGGCAAAATGAAGCGTGATTTTACCTATGTCGAGGATTTGGTCGAGGGTATTTTGCGTCTGATTGATGCGGTGCCAGTGCGGCCTGCGTCTGAGGACGACATCGAGGAAGGCGACAGCCTGAGTGCGGTTGCACCGTTTCGGCAGGTGAATATCGGCAATGCCGAACCTGTTCCGTTGATGGAGTTCATTGCGGCGATGGAATCCGCCATCGGGGTTGAGGCGAAAAAGAACTATATGGATATTCAACCAGGTGATGTGCCGGCCACATGGGCGGACACAGCATTGTTGAAGCGCTTGACGGGGTATGCCCCTTCGACCAGCGTTCAAACAGGGGCGGCCAAGTTTGTAGAATGGTACAAAGAGCATTATAATCAAGGGTGATTGAATACCCCCTTGCAGACTCACCTATGTTCCCCTATATCCCTTGACAACAGCGGCGCGCTGGCTTCCACACCCAGCGCCCACCGGAGATTTCAACGGGCCGCGCGCCCGTTTTTTTGTGCTTTGAGAAAAGTTAAAAATGCCGGTTTCAAATGCTGCACAAGCTTAAGAAAAGAACATATGACTGACCTGATCGCCAAAGCCGCTATCGACCGTAAACTGGCCGAAATTATCCAACCCGTCATCGAGGGTTTGGGGTATGAGTTGGTGCGCGTGCGCATGCAGGGCGGCAAAACCAAATCGATGCAAATCATGGCCGAACGCCCCGATGGTGGTATCGAGGTTGATGATTGTGCGAAAATCTCAACCGCTGTGTCGGCCATTTTAGATGTCGAAGACCCGTTTGAAGACCCTTATGCGCTAGAAGTGTCCAGCCCAGGTATTGATCGCCCGCTGACCCGTTTCAAAGATTTTGATATGTGGAACGGCTATGAGGCCAAGATCGAGACGGATGAATTGGTTGACGGCCGCCGCCGCTTTAAGGGTGTGTTGGCGGGTGTCAATGATGATGAGATTTTGATCACGATTGACGAGGGCACCATCGGGCTAAAGTTCGACTGGTTGTCTGATGCAAAGCTTGTTCTGACCGACGGGTTGATCAGCGAAATGTTGCGCCAACGCAAAGCGAGCGGCGACATTGACGAGAACGATTTTGACGATATTGAAACCACTGATACCGACACCAACGAGGGCTGACATGGCTATTACCAGTGCAAACCAACTAGAACTTTTGCAAACCGCCGAGGCGGTTGCGCGCGAGAAAATGATCGATCCCGAATTGGTGATCGAGGCGATGGAAGAGAGCCTCGCCCGTGCCGCGAAATCGCGTTACGGCATGGAAATGGACATTCGTGTGTCTATTGACCGCAAGACAGGCCGCGCCACATTCAAGCGGTTCCGCACCGTGGTTGCCGAAGAAGATCTGGAAAATTACCAAGCCGAGTTCACAATCGTTCAAGCCGGCGAATATCTGGACAACCCCAGCGTTGGCGACACTTTTGAAGAAGAAGTGCCGCCAGTTGAGATGGGCCGGATCGCGGCGCAATCGGCCAAGCAAGTGATCTTGCAAAAGGTGCGCGAAGCCGAGCGTGATCGTCAGTTCGAAGAGTTTCAAGACCGCGCGGGCACCATCATCAACGGTGTGGTCAAACGCGAAGAGTACGGCAATGTCATTGTTGATGTGGGCCGTGGCGAAGGCATCCTGCGCCGCAATGAGAAAATTGGCCGCGAAAGCTATCGCCCCAATGATCGCATTCGTTGCTACATTAAAGATGTGCGTCGCGAAGTCCGCGGTCCGCAGATTTTCCTATCGCGCACCGATCCACAGTTCATGGCCGAACTGTTCAAAATGGAAGTGCCTGAAATCTACGATAACATCATTGAAATCAAGGCTGTTGCCCGTGACCCGGGCTCGCGCGCCAAAATTGCTGTGATCTCGTATGACGGCTCCATCGACCCTGTCGGTGCTTGCGTTGGTATGCGCGGTAGCCGTGTTCAGGCCGTCGTGAACGAGTTGCAGGGCGAAAAAATCGACATCATCCCATGGAATGAAGATGCGCCGACGTTCCTTGTGAACGCGTTGCAGCCTGCCGAAGTGACCAAGGTTGTTTTGGATGAGGAAGCCGAGCGTATTGAGGTTGTTGTTCCAGACGAACAACTTTCGCTGGCCATTGGCCGCCGTGGTCAAAATGTGCGTCTTGCCAGTCAGCTGACAGGGTTGGACATCGACATTCTGACCGAAGCCGAAGAATCTGAGCGTCGTCAAAAAGAATTCACCGAACGCACGAGCCTGTTTATGGCGGCGCTTGATGTTGACGAATTTTTCTCGCAACTTTTGGTTGCCGAAGGTTTCACGTCGCTTGAAGAAGTTGCTTACGTTGAGGTTGAAGAGCTGCTGGTCATCGACGGTGTTGATGAGGCCACAGCTGGTGAACTTCAGGCCCGTGCGCGGGACAATCTGGAAGCCGCCAACAAACGCGCAATGGATCACGCCCGCGAATTGGGTGTCGAGGATAGCCTTGTGGCATTTGAGGGCCTGACCCCACAGATGTTGGAAGCGCTGGGCGAAGATGGCGTTAAAACACTGGAAGATTTCGCGACCTGCGCCGATTGGGAATTGTCTGGCGGCTGGACCACAGTGAATGGCGAGCGCATCAAAGACGAAGGCGTGCTGGAAAAATTCGATGTGTCACTAGAAGAAGCGCAAAACATGGTTATGACCGCGCGTATTTCACTGGGCTGGGTTGATCCCGCCGATTTGGTGTCCGAGGAAGACGCAGAGACAGACGAAGACGGCGAAACAACAGCGGAGACTGAGGTCTGATCTCAGGCCTCAGGATTTGTTGAATGACTCGCGGTGGTCAAAACAAAAAACAGGATGCGTCGGAGCGGCGCTGTATCGTCACGGGCGATACACAGCCTAAATCCGGGCTGATCCGGTTTGTTGTTGGTCCAGATGATCAGATCGTGCCGGACCTGTTGGAAAAACTTCCAGGTCGGGGGATTTGGGTCTCTGCGGATCGCAGTGTGTTGGAGCAAGCCATCAAAAAGGGGCTTTTTGCGCGCGGCGCAAAGCAGGCGGTAAATGTGCCGGATGGGTTGATTGATGCAGTTGAAGCTGGCCTAACGCGGCGGGTGATTGAATTGATTTCACTGACCCGCAAATCCAGTCGCGCAGTGATGGGGTATGAAAAGGTCAAAAGCTGGCTGGCGCAAGAACGCGCGCGGGTTTTGATCCAGGCGAGTGACGGTTCTATACGCGGCAAAACCAAGCTGCGTGCCCCCGAGGGCAACAACAGTTTTATCGGGGTTTTGACGGGGAGCGAATTGGGTTTGGCTTTTGGTCGGGAAAATGTGATACATGGCGCGCTTGCGGCTGGTGGACTCACAAAACGTGTTGTAGAGGAAGCAGCAAAGCTTAGCGGCTTGCGCAGAAATTCTGGTGGAAATGCCACCAAGAAGGGTTTGAGGACCACAGATGAGTGAAAATGACGGCAAAAAGACATTGGGCGTCGGCGGCGCCCGCCCCGCGAATGTAAAGCAAAGCTTTAGTCACGGGCGTACAAAGAATGTCGTGGTGGAAACCAAGCGTAAGCGGGTTGTCGTGCCAAAGCCTGGCATGGCGAAACCGACTGTGGGCGGCACCAACAAGGTTGCGAAAAGCGATCCGGCCAAGCGCCCAGCGGGCATTTCCGATGCGGAAATGGAACGCCGGATGAAGGCGCTGAAGGTTGCCAAAGCCCGCGAAGTCGAGGACGCTGAAAAGCGCAAAGCCGAAGACGAAGCGCGCATAGCTGACCGTGAACGCCGCAAAGCCGAGGCCGAAGAAAAAGAGCGCGCTGAAAAAGAGCGTGAGGACCGTCTGAAAGCCAAGGCTGCAGATGAAGAGCGCAAGCGCGTTGAAGCTGCCGAAGCGGAAAGCCGTGCCAAGGCTGCTGAAAAACCCGTTGTTGCGGACGCTGGTGTTTCCAATGAAGCGCCTCGTGGTGCTGGGGCTGGCAAGCCCTCCTCGGCCCCTCGTAAGGCGGACCAAGAAGCCCGTGATCGTCAGAACAAAGGCGGCAAAGGCCGTGATGATGGTCGCCGCGCAGGCAAGCTGACGCTGAACCAAGCATTGTCCGGTGACCGTGGGCGTCAACGCTCAATGGCTGCAATCAAACGCAAGCAAGAACGTGCACGTCTCAAGGCGCTGGGCGGCACAGTTGAGCATGAAAAAGTGATCCGTGACGTTCAGGTTCCAGAGGCGATTGTTGTTTCGGAACTTGCCAACCGTATGGCTGAACGTGTGGCTGATGTTGTTAAATCGCTCATGAACATGGGTATGATGGTGACACAGAACCAATCTATCGACGCTGATACCGCGGAATTGATTGTTGAAGAATTCGGTCACAAAATCATGCGGGTCTCTGACGCAGACGTTGAGGATGTGATCCACGCCGTTGAAGACAAAGACGAAGATCTGCAAACGCGCCCACCGGTTATCACCGTTATGGGCCATGTTGACCACGGGAAAACCTCGTTGCTGGACGCAATCCGCAACGCCAAGGTTGTATCGGGCGAAGCGGGCGGTATCACGCAGCATATCGGTGCTTATCAGGTGAAAACTGATGACGATAAGAAGCTGACCTTCTTGGATACGCCTGGCCACGCCGCGTTTACCTCCATGCGGTCACGCGGGGCCCAAGTGACGGACATCGTTATTTTGGTGGTGGCGGCGGATGACGCTGTAATGCCGCAAACGATCGAAGCCATCCACCACGCCAAAGCGGCGGGCGTGCCGATGATCGTTGCGATCAACAAAATTGACCGCCCTAACGCCAACCCTGACAAAGTGCGCGCAGATCTATTGCAGCACGAAGTTATCGTTGAGAAAATGTCAGGCGAAGTGCTCGACGTCGAAGTTTCGGCGATCAACGGCACGGGCTTGGATGTGCTGTTGGAAAACATCGGCTTGCAGGCTGAATTGCTTGATCTCAAGGCCAACCCCGATCGCGCCGCTTCTGGCGCTGTGATCGAGGCGCAGTTGGATGTGGGTCGTGGTCCTGTTGCAACCGTTCTGGTTCAAAACGGTACTTTGCGTCGCGGTGACATTTTTGTTGTTGGTGAGCAGTTCGGTCGCGTCCGCGCATTGATCAACGATCAAGGCGAGCGCATTGAAGAAGCTGGCCCATCTGTTCCGGTTGAAGTTTTGGGCCTGAACGGCACGCCAGAGGCTGGCGATGTTTTGAACGTTGTGGAAACCGAGGCACAGGCCCGCGAGATTGCTGAATTCCGTGCCCATGCCGCCAAGGAAAAACGTGCCGCTGTTGGGGCTGCCACCACGCTAGAACAGCTGATGGAGAACGCCAAAGCCAGCGAGAATATGGCCGAGATGCCAATCTTGGTGAAGGCTGACGTTCAGGGTTCTGCCGAAGCGATCACCCAAGCCATGGCTAAGATCGGCAATGACGAGGTTCGCGTTCGTGTGCTGCACTCCGGTGTTGGCGCGATTACGGAATCCGACATTGGTTTGGCCGAAGCCTCGGGCGCACCTGTGTTTGGATTTAACGTGCGGGCCAATGCCTCGGCACGGAATACGGCCAACCAAAAAGGCATCGAGATCCGCTATTACTCAGTGATCTACGATCTGGTGGACGACGTGAAGGCGGCCGCATCTGGCCTGCTAAGTGCCGAAATCCGCGAGAGCTTTATCGGCTACGCGAAAATCCAGGAAGTGTTCAAAGTTACCGGTGTTGGCAAAGTTGCTGGTTGTCTGGTGACCGAGGGTGTTGCGCGCCGTTCCGCGGGTGTTCGCCTGTTGCGCGATGACGTGGTGATCCATGAGGGCACGCTGAAAACGCTTAAGCGCTTCAAGGACGAAGTGGCCGAAGTACAGTCAGGTCAAGAATGCGGTATGGCATTTGAAAAATACGATGATATTCGCGCTGGCGATGTCATCGAGATTTTCGAGCGTCAAGAGATTGAACGCTCGCTCGAGTGATCAAAACGCCGATATGAATTGAATTGGGGGGTGCTGCGGCGCCCCCCTTTTTTATTTCAGAGAGTTCAGCGTACGCTCCAGCCCGTCATGTAACGTGTAGGGCGCCTTGAACCCGTCCAATTCATGCTTGGCGGTGGCAAAGCTGGTGGAGGAGGTGAATTTTTGCACCCGAATCCTGCTGATCGGCAACTTCTTTCCCGTCAGTTTGGTCACCACATCCGCAGTCCAACCCAATGCCAGTCCTAGCCATTTTGGCAAACGTAGCCCAACACCATTTTTCCCCAGCATGTTTTTGCGCACATCAGCGACCAGTGTGTTCATGTCATAATCAGGCGTGTCGACGTAGTTGAAAACGCCATAAGTGGTTTTGGTGGTCACACAGGTTAGTAAAAACGCGGCAATATTTTGCACGTAGGCCATGGATTTTTGATTGTTTCCATCGCCAACCATTAGGAAACGTCCGGAAGTGATTTGCTTGATCAGGTTATAGACGTTGCCGCGATTGCCTTCTCCAAACACCACGGTCGGGCGCACAACCAGCAGCGCCCGTTCCTCGGGATTTTCACCGCGCCACTGTTCAAGTTGCTCTTCGGCCTGATATTTGGATTTCCCATAGGCGTTGAATGGATTGATCGCGCCGGTTTCGCCCGTTCCATTTTTGGCGAAGCCATAGACCGCCACCGAGCTGGCGAAAATGATCTTTTGGATCCCTTTATCGGCGCAAACTTCGGTCAAGGTTTTTGTACCAAATACGTTGGTCTGAAAATATTCATTCGGATCGGAAACATCGTCGGTATGCACGGCGGCCAAGTTGACAACAACCTGTCCTGTGATGGTGCCCTGCAGGCTGTTTTTGTCGCGAATGTCGCCAATTTTGGTCTTGTCGGGAAACAGCGGGCTTGGGACTAAATCAATGATTTCAAATGGCATCTGGCGGTCGGCCAATATTTGACAAAGGACTGTTCCGATGAAGCCAGAACCACCTATGATTGTAATTTTATTCATATTGCCTCGACTCTGAACCGCTATTTTCTACGAAAAAGGCCCGCGTTAGGGCATACGGCTTTTGGGCCTGTTTTGATTTTGTCATTCAGGGACTGGAATTGAAAGGGGTGTTCTGAGATGTAGAGGGCCGTAAATTCGGTTTGCACACGCAGAAAACCGCCGACCTCGATCGGTATCCCCATTTACTATTTTCCCTTTTTCAGGCATAAGTGGCGTTGCACACTGTATTTTTTGCCTGACGTGTGCATTCAACCTGGGGGCTGAATTGACAGTATATGTATCCGATAGACAGATTGCAAAAGCGAGCAAAGTTGCTACTGCGATTGGTGGATCGCCCTTGTTTTGGGCCTCAAAGCGTTGTTTTGATATTGTAACGAGTCTGCTTTTGCTGCCCCTTTTGGCCCTGTTTGCTATTATCCTCCTAGTTGTGAATCCTTTTGCGAATCGTGGGCCGCTGTTTTTCGTCCAAATCCGTATGGGGCGGGATTGTCGTGCTTTCAAAGCCTATAAATTCCGTACAATGCATGGGGAAAAGATGGTTCGTAGAGGGCCAAATGACCCGATTGAGAGCTGTGGGATCACAAATTTTGGTAAATTCTTACGCAAAACCCGCATTGATGAACTGCCGCAAATTCTGAATGTTTTACAGGGAAAAATGAGCTTGATCGGGCCGCGTCCGGATTTCTTTACCCATGCTCGTGCATTTGTGCGCGCCATTCCGGAATACCGCGACCGTCATCGCATTCGCCCTGGTATTTCCGGTCTTGCACAGGTCGAGTTGGGCTATGCGGAAGGGTTCGCTGAAACCCGCACGAAGGCCCAGGCAGATCTATACTATATCAAAAACGCTGGCTTCCTTTTGGAGCTGCGTTTGATCGGCAAAACCATCACCACAATCCTGACCAAAGCCGGCGTTTAAACCCGCTACAGCCAATCGCGCAATACTGGAATAAGCGGCAGGTCTGCGGCCGGCATTGGGTAGTCGCGCAGGTTTTTGACATGCACCCATTTCAGGATTTGGCCCTCTTTGGGCTGCGGCGTGCCCTGCCATTTGCGACAGGCGAACAGCGGCATGATTAGATGAAAGTCATCGTAGCTGTGGCTGGCAAATGTCAGCGGGGCCAGACAACTGGCCCATGTGTCGATGCCCAATTCTTCCTGTAACTCGCGGATCAACGCGACCTCTGGGGTTTCGCCCTCTTCGACTTTGCCGCCTGGAAATTCCCACAGGCCGGCCATTGATTTGCCCGCAGGCCGTTGGGCTAACAAAATGCGCCCATCGCGATCAATCAGCGCAACGGCAGAGACCAGCAGCGATTTCACGACCGGTAATCCGCGTTGATTTCGATATAGGCATGGGTCAGGTCGCAAGTCCAAACTGTTGATTTTCCTGTGCCGATGCCCAAATCAACGGCGATCAACAATTCATCGCCTTTCATGTGCTTTGCGGCGGAGGCCTCGTCATAATCCGGTGATACCCAGCCCTTGTCGGCGACAACGACATCGCCAAACCGTATCGACAAAAGATCGCGGTCAGCCTTGGCGCCGGATTTACCGACAGCCATCACCACGCGACCCCAGTTCGGATCTTCGCCCGCGATAGCAGTTTTGACCAGTGGTGAGTTGGCGATCGACATGCCAACCTTATGTGCATCGGCGTCCGTGTCGGCGCCCGTTACACAAACCTCTACGAATTTAGTAGCGCCTTCGCCGTCTTTGACAACCTGATGGGCCAGATTACGCATGACGCTGTGCAGTGCGTCGGTGAAGGGGCCGGTCAGTGTTGTGACTTCGGCGGATTTTCCGGTGGCGCAAAGCAACAGCGTGTCCGAAGTGGAAGTGTCGCTGTCCACGGTGATGCAGTTGAACGTCTTGTCCGTCAGCGATGATAGCATGTCTTGCAACAGCGGCTGTGCAATTTTGGCGTCGGTGAAAATATAAACCAACATGGTCGCCATGTCGGGCGCGATCATGCCGGACCCCTTGGCAATGCCCGCAATGTTGATCACGCCTGTGTCTGTTGTGACCTGGGCGGCTGCGCCTTTTTCAAAGGTGTCCGTCGTCATGATCGCTGCGGCGGCGTCTTGGATGCGGGCAGGGGACAGGCCCTCGGCCAGCTCGGCAACTTTGGCGGTGATGCGTTCAAAGGGCAGGGGCTCGCCAATCACGCCGGTCGACGAGGAAAACACGCGATCTTGCGGCACATCCAGCGTTTCCGCGACCATTTTGGTAACGGCTGTAACGGCCTCAATGCCTTTGCCGCCGGTAAAGGCGTTAGCATTGCCCGAATTGACAACAATCGCAGCGCCGCCGTCAGACGCGGACCCCAATTTGGCCTGACAGTCCAAAACAGGGGCGGCGCGGGTGGCCGATTTGGTGAACACACCGGCTACGGATGTACCCGCACAAAGATGCGCCAACATCACGTCTGAACGCCCGCGATACTTTACTCCAGCCTCAACGGCGGCGAAAGTAACGCCGGAAATGACAGGAAGATCGGGAAAGCCGCCTTTGGGTGCCAAAGGTGATGTTTTCGCCACGATATTGCTCCTAGTTTTCGATCAAGCTGAGGTTGCTTAGGAACGATGGATCGAGGCTGTTTTCTTCAACCCGTGTGACTTCGGCGCTTTCGGTTAGCTCGGTGATGACGCCTTCGACGACCTGCTGTTGTATCTCGGCTTCCAACTCGGCCTTGATTGACTCAAGGCTGGGCGTATCCTGCAAACGAGATTCATTCAGGATCAGAATGTGCCAGCCAAATTGGGTTTGTACGGGGCCAGATATTTCGCCCGCCTTCATCGCGACAACAGCATCCTCAAACGGTTTCACCATCATGCCGGGCCCAAACCAACCCAGACTGCCACCATTGGCGCCCGATGGACCTGTCGATTTTTCCTTGGCCAGTTCGGCGAAATCAGCGCCTTCATTCAACTGCTTTTGAATGGCTTGGGCTTCGGCTTCGGTTTCAACCAGAATATGTGAGGCGTTGAATTCTGTGGTTGGGTCGGCATCTTTGAAACGGGCGTCATAGGCGGCCTGCAGGGCATCGTCCGTGATCGCGTTGGCGATTTTGGCGTCCAGAGCGTCTCCCGCTCGCAAACTGCGCAGCTCGTTTTCAACGGTCAGGGTGATTTGGCGCGATGGCTCGCCTTCTAGCGATTGCGACAGCACGGTTTGCTGGATCAATTGGGCCAAAATACCCTCAAACAGCACGTCATCAGGCAGGGATTTATACTGATCCGGCAGACCTGTTTTGGTGACAATCATGTGGCCAATCGTGATGTCGACGCCATTCACTGTGGCAACAACAGTGTCTGCTGTGGTTTCCTGCGCAAAGCTTGGCAGTGCCAAACCAGCCGCCAAAACGGCCCCAAGCCAGAAATCATTACGTTTTAACATCTTTTTATCCTTAGATTGGGTCACGCGGGGGTGCGCAACATTGACACTACGGTAACAGCTGATTACATCGCCAAATGGATCTTGGCGAAGGCTTTGCTGTTTCTTCTGGGTTGTTTTAGGACGCACAGTTAGTCGGGGCAAGGGACAGTCGCACGAGAACATTTTAAGTTGATCATTTAGGCGGAGAGAACATGCTAGGTATCGGAACACTGACCAAAAAAGTTTTTGGCACCCCGAATGATCGAAAAGTCAAAGCAACATTGCCTTTGGTTGCCAAAATTAACGCACTTGAGCCGGACTTCGTCAAGCTGTCGGATGATGAGATCAAGCAAAAAACCCAAGAACTGGCCGAGCGCGCTATGAAAGGCGAAAAGCTGGATGACCTGCTGCCCGAGGCTTTTGCCAACGTGCGCGAAGCGGCGCATCGGGCGTTGGGTTTACGAGCATTTGACACTCAGCTGATGGGCGGGATTTTTCTGCATCAGGGCAATATTTCCGAGATGAAAACCGGCGAGGGGAAAACCCTTGTGGCGACATTGCCGGCTTATTTGAACGCGCTGACCGGCAAAGGTGTGCACATCGTTACCGTGAACGACTATCTGGCCAAACGCGATGCGGAATGGATGGGCAAAGTATACGCGGCGCTGGGTCTGACGACCGGCGTTGTTTACCCCAATATGGACGAGGCCGAGAAACGCGCGGCCTATGCCTCTGATGTGACCTATACCACCAACAACGAGTTGGGCTTTGATTACCTGCGCGACAACATGCGCTCGGAATTGTCTGAAATGGCGCAGCGCGACCATAATTTTGCGATTGTGGATGAGGTTGATTCGATCCTGATTGATGAGGCGCGTACGCCGCTGATTATTTCCGGCCCCGCACAGGACCGCTCGGAAATGTATCTGACCGTTGATAAATTGATCCCCGATCTGACCGATGAACATTTTGAGTTGGACGAGAAGACCAAAAACGTCACCTATACCGAAGAGGGCAACGAGTTCATCGAAAAAACCCTTGCGGCGGCGGGGCTAATTCCCGAAGGTCAGACATTGTACGACCCCGAAAGCACAACGCTGGTGCACCACGTCAATCAGGGTCTAAAGGCGCACAAGCTGTTTTTGAAAGACAAGGATTACATCGTCCGTGATGGCGAAGTGATGTTGATTGATGAATTTACTGGCCGGATGATGGCCGGACGTCGTTTGTCTGACGGTTTGCATCAGGCGATCGAGGCCAAAGAAGGCGTTGATATTCAGCCTGAAAACGTGACGCTGGCTTCTGTGACCTTTCAGAACTATTTCCGCCTATATGACAAACTGGGCGGCATGACCGGTACAGCCCTGACCGAGGCGGAAGAGTTCGCGGAAATCTACGGGCTGGGCGTGGTCGAAGTGCCGACAAACCGCCCGATTGCCCGCGAAGATGAAGACGATCAAGTTTATCGGACCACCCGCGAGAAATTTGAGGGTGTGGTCAAGGCCATCCAAGAAGCCCACGCTAAGGGTCAGCCTTTGTTGGTTGGCACCACCTCGATTGAAAAATCTGAGGCTCTGTCGGATATGCTGAAAGCGGCCGGTGTGACGCACAACGTTTTGAACGCGCGTCACCATGAACAAGAAGCCAAAATCATCGCTGACGCTGGCAAATTCGGTGCAGTGACCATTGCCACCAACATGGCGGGTCGCGGTACTGACATTCAGCTGGGCGGCAACGTCGATATGGTGTTCAACGAGGCCTTTGAGGCCGACCCAGATGCCAACCCAGAAGAGTTGCGCACCAAAATTGTTGCTGCGCATGCTGACGACAAAGCCAAGGTGATCGCCGCGGGCGGGCTCTATGTTTTGGCCACTGAACGCCACGAAAGCCGCCGGATTGATAATCAGCTGCGGGGCCGTTCCGGTCGACAAGGTGATCCAGGGCGCTCGTCGTTCTTCTTGTCGCTCGAAGACGATTTGATGCGGATTTTCGGTTCCGATCGTTTGGATTCGGTGCTGACCAAACTGGGCATGAAAGACGGTGAAGCCATCGTTCACCCGTGGGTTAACAAGTCACTGGAAAAAGCCCAAGCCAAGGTTGAGGGCCGCAACTTTGACATTCGTAAGCAGCTGTTGAAGTTTGATGATGTGATGAATGATCAGCGTAAGGTGATTTTCTCACAGCGCCGCGAAATCATGGCTGCTGAAGACCTGTCCGAGATCGTGCAAGATATGCGCCATCAGGTCGCCGAGGATTTGGTCGAACAATACATTCCTGCCAACACATATGCCGATCAATGGGATTCCGAGGGGCTTTATGCGGCCGTGATTGAACGGATGGGCATGGACGAAAAAGTGATGGCATGGGCCGAAGAAGAAGGAGTCGATGACGAGGCCATAATTGAACGCCTTTGTGATGCCTCTGACAAGATGATGGCGGCAAAGGTGGCGCAGTTTGGTCCTGAATCCATGCGCACGATTGAAAAACAGATACTGTTGCAAACGATCGATGGCAAATGGCGTGACCACTTGTTGACGCTAGAGCATCTGCGTTCGGTTGTTGGCTTTCGCAGCTATGCCCAGCGTGACCCGTTGAACGAATATAAATCGGAATCGTTCCAATTATTCGAAAGCTTGTTGGAATCACTGCGCGAAGAAGTGACGCAGAAATTATCGCAAATTCGCCCGCTTTCGAATGAGGAGCAAGAGGCGATGATGCAGAAAATGTTGGCACAGCAACAAGCGGCCCAACCTGTTGCATCTGGGGTTGCGGATGCGCCAAACGCAGTTGGGTTCGACGAAAACGACAAGACAACCTGGGGCAATCCTGGGCGTAATGACAGCTGTCCTTGTGGTTCAGGCAAGAAATTCAAGCACTGCCACGGCAAGCTGGTTTAGGTGAATTGATTCGGAAGGCTGTTTTTCCAAATCTTGGAATGTGGCAAGAAGGTGGCGTATATATCGTAGGGTGCAAAAATGTACCCACTATATATAGGGAGAATTGTCAACCGCACTCCATATCTGGATTGATGTGGCGCGGCTGCTTCACCAAATTCTTATCTATTTTTGATCTGTGGAAATGCAGTGATCTCGCGCATAATAGGTGTGGGTGGGAGCTTGGTAGAGGAGGTCACCATGCTCATTAAGAAAAGTTATAAAACAGCGATATCAACATTTGCTATCGTTTTAACCACGGGATTTGTGATGCAAAACGGGGACGCCCTTGCGTCACGCTTTGCGAGCGATGAACCGCAGGCGCAACCGACCGGGATTGCACCTGTCAAGACGGCTGAAAACTTGACGCAGACGGTGCAAACGCTCGCGCCTTTGGCTGATCAATCGGGTCTTGCGGATCGTGTGAACAGTACCGAGGAAAACTATTCAGCCCCGAAAATTACGTCTGACCAAAACCTAAGCGCACTTGGGTTAGCTTGTGATGTGACACTGGATGCGACCAAATCTGTGGGCGCGATGGTGACATTGGAGCTCAAAGCCCCGTGCCATGTGAACGAGACCGTCACCATAAACCACCAAGATTTACGGTTCACATCTGTTACTTCCGAAATTGGTCATGTCAAAGTGCAAATCCCTGCGCTGATGGCGGCTGCGTCCTTTGATGTAACGCTTGTGGATGGCAGCAAAGTTTCGGCTAGCGTGGATGTGCACGAAGTGTCCAATTATGATCGCGTTGCGGTGCAATGGACCGGTGACAGTGGACTTAGTATCCATGCATTGGAATTGGGCGCTGATTTCGGGGAGCGCGGCCATGTTTGGGCCAAATCGCCGCAAACTGTTGCTGCTGCTTTGCAAGCGCGGGGTGGTTACATCACCGTTCTTGGCGACATTGATTTCCCAGGAGCCAAGCACGCCGAGATCTACACCTATCCGTCCGGGCAGGTGCAGAAACCTGGCGTGGTTCGCCTGAGTGTTGAGGCGGAAGTGACCGCCCAGACCTGTAGCAAAGAAATTCAGGCTCAAGCCCTACAAAGCGGTGTTGATGGCGAGATTTCGGTCAGTGATTTGGTGCTGTCTATGCCAACCTGTGACACCATTGGTGATTTTCTGGTGTTGAATAATCTTCTAAGAGACTTAAAGATCGCACAGAACTAGAATACTCTGGTTCCAACGCGGCAATCTCGGGAAGACATATGAAAACCCTTCGTGCGGCGGTCCTCGCCGCACTTTTCACAATCGGAATGTTGGCGCCCGCTTTGGGCCAAGACGTGACCCTAACCTCGCGCGATGGCACGGTTTCGGTCAGTGGCACATTGCTGTCTTTTGACGGTGAGTTCTTCCGATTGGATTCGACCTATGGTGTGTTGACGCTGGATGGTACGGGTGTGACCTGTGCGGGCATAGGCTGTCCAAATCTCGAAAGCTATGTGGCCGAGTTTTCTATCGTTGGCGCGCGCTCGATGGGGGTGGTTTTGTTGCCGACATTGGTCGAAATGTTTGCCGAACAAAGCGGCATGCGCGTAAAGCAGATCGTACAGGACGACGCTAACTATACCTATGTTTTGCGACTTGCCGAAACGGGCAAGGACGTTGCGCGCATTGCTTTTCGACTGTCCAACACCGATGGCGGTATCGCCGAAATGTTGAACGGTGAAGCCGACATGGTTTTGGCGACGCGTGAAATCACCGCAAGCGAAGCCAAGACGGCTTATAAATCCGGATTTGGCGACATGAAACGTGCAGCCCGTAGCCGGATTGTTGGATTGGACGGGTTGGTGCCCGTTGTTGCGCAGAGTAATCCGGTCGAAATGATCTCACTGGAAAATCTGGCGCGCATATTTGCTGGGGATATTACCAATTGGCAAGATATTGGTGGGCCGGATGCGCCGATCTTTCTACATCACCTACCTGTGGACACCGGATTAGCGCAGCGGTTCGAAACGAATGTGATGCGGTCCGAAAACCGCAATTTGGCTGCCTCGGTCAAGCGTCACGCAACGGCGGTTGAAGTGGTTGATGCGGTTGCAAGGGATCCGTTTTCCATCGGGATCACACGGTTTTCCGAAGTAGGAAATGCCAAAATGCTAGCCTTGCGTGGCAGCTGTGGCATGGCGTTTATGGCCACGCGCCGGGCTTTGAAAACTGAGGATTACCCACTTGCAACGCCCCTTCTTCTCTACACCCCCGCGCGTCGGTTACCCAAAGCCGCGCGTGAATTTTTGATGTTCCTTCGATCCCCCGCCGCGCAACGGGCTGTGCGGCATGTCGGTTTTGTTGACCAGGAGGTCACAAAGATCGGCATTGAGGATCAAGGTAAACGATTTGCCAATGCGATTGCCGCTGCGGGAGACGAGGTTAAACTGGCGGATCTGCAGAGCATGATCGACACTTTGCGCCCCGCGTCCCGACTAACAGTTACGTTCAGGTTTAACGCTGGATCGTCGTCATTGGACGCACAATCAAGGGCCAACGTGGTGTTGCTGTCGCGCCTGCTTGAGGCTGGTATCTTTGATGGGCGCGAATTGATGTTTGTTGGGTTTAGTGACGGTGACGGGCCGGCGACTGGGAACCGGACGATTTCGAAACGTCGTGCCAAGGCGGTGCGTGCTGCCGTGAAATTAGCGGCGACAACGATGAAGCCGGAGCGGGTAAAACTTAGCACTAAGGCGTTTGGCGAAGCTCTACCGATGGCTTGTGATGACACGGAATGGGGTCGTCAGGTGAACCGACGGGTTGAGGTCTGGGTCAAGTAACCCTTCACAAATAACCCTCAGATTTGAAGCTCAACTCGCGAGATTTGCCGATGATCAGATGGTCGTGCAATGTGATACTAAGCGCAGTCGCGGCGTCCTGTATTTGATTGGTCATGTTGATGTCCGCATCCGATGGGGTCGGGTCGCCCGAGGGATGGTTGTGTACCAAAATCAGCGCTGAGGCGTTTATCTCCAGGGCTCGTTTCACCACTTCGCGCGGGTAAACAGGTACATGATCAATGGTGCCTTTGGCCTGTTCCTCATCGGCGATCAGAACGTTTTTGCGGTCCAGGTACAGTATGCGAAAATGTTCGGTTTCGCGGTGAGCCATAGTGGTGTGACAATAGTCCAACACCGCGTCCCACCCCGACAGAACCTGTTTTTGCATCACGCGGGCGCGGGCCAATCGGTGGGCCGCGGCCTCAACGATCTTTAGTTCCAGTACCACAGCGTCGCCGACACCTTTGATTTCACACAGGCGCTCTGGTGAGGCCGAGATCACGCGATTGAAGTCACCAAATTTGTCAAGTAAACGCCAAGCCAGAGGTTTCACGTCGCGACGCGGGATGGCACGAAACAGCACCAGCTCCAGCATTTCGTAGTCGGGCAGGGCGGCAGCGCCCCCTTCGATAAAGCGCGAACGCAGGCGTTTGCGGTGGTCGCGAATATAGGAGGGTTGCTGCGCAGAGGTGTCAGGCGCCACAGCCTCGTCTGACCCATCGAACAGGGGTAGAGGCATTTCAGAGAATTGGTTTTGCGTGGCCATAAAGACCACGCTCGCCTGATATGGTGAATATTTGGTTAATCCAAACTATTTGTGCTTAGCTTTTCATGCTATCCCAAAAGGTTTTCACTTTAGAAAAGAAGCTGGACCCATTGGGGTTGTTCTCGGCCGCTACGTCTTCAAATTCGCGCATGATTTCTTTTTGACGTGTGGTCAGGTTGACGGGCGTTTCGACCGCCAGCTCGATAAACATATCGCCGGACCCGCCACCACGAAGTGCCGGCATGCCCTTGGACCGCAGACGCATTTGGCGACCAGATTGCGACCCAGCAGGTACTTTGACACGGCTGCGACCGCCATCAATGGTCGGCACTTCGATGTCACCGCCAAGTGCGGCGGTGCCGATGCTGACAGGCACGTGGCAATATAGGTTGACGCTTTCGCGTTGGAACAAGTCGTGCTCGTTGACTTCGATAAAGATATAGAGGTCACCCGATGGGCCACCGCGCAGACCTGCTTCGCCTTCGCCAGCCAGTCGGATCCGCGTGCCGGTTTCGACACCTGCGGGTATGTTGACGGACAGGGAGCGCTCTTTTTCAGTGCGCCCAGCGCCCGAGCAGGCCTTGCAAGGGTTGTTGATCATTTGACCCGCGCCCTGACAGGTGGGGCAGGTACGCTCGACGGTAAAGAAACCTTGTTGCGCGCGGACCTTACCCATGCCCGAACAGGTGGGGCAGGTGATGGGCTCTGCACCGCTTTCGGCACCGGTGCCTGAGCATTCGCCACAGGCGACCGAGGTTGGTACATCAATGGTTTTTTGCAGGCCGGAAAATGCTTCTTCTAGTGAGACGCGCAGATTATAGCGCAGGTCAGAGCCACGTGTGGCGCGTGGACGTCCACCGCCGCGTTGCCCACCCATAAAGTCACCGAATAGATCGTCAAACACGTCTGAGAAGGCTGACGAGAAATCGCCTTGGCCGCCGCCGCGAGGACCCCCGCCACCTTCAAAGGCGGCATGGCCGTAACGGTCATAAGCTGCCCGTTTTTCGGCATCTTTTAAAATCTCGTGAGCCTCGTTCACTTCTTTGAACTGCTCTTCGGCTTTGGGATTGTCAGAATTGCGATCCGGGTGCAGTTCTTTGGCTTTCTTGCGATAGGCCTTTTTGACTTCCTCCGCAGAGGCACTGACCTGTATTTCCAATAGTTCGTAGTAATCGCGTTTTGACATGTCTTATCCCCTTTGGGAACGCAAAGGCCGACCCGACAAAATCAGGTCGGCCTAAAACGTTGTTATCGCCTTACGCGCGTTTGTCGTCGTCCAGATCTTCGAAATCGGCATCAACGATATCATCATCAACACCCGAAATGTCGTCTTCGGGGTTTGATTCTGTTTCTTCGCCGGCTTCTTCTTGAGCGGATTTGTAGATCGCTTCGCCCAATTTCATTGCCGCTTCGGTTACGTTCTGGATGCCGGATTTAATTTTGGTGGCATCCTCTGTTTCCAGCTGGTCTTTTAGCGCAACGATGGCCAGTTCAATCGCCTCGATGGTGGTCGGATCCACCTTGTCTTTGTGCTCTTCCATCGATTTTTCAGTCGAATGGATCAGGCTCTCAGCTTGGTTTTGGGCTTCGATCAGCTCTTTGCGCTCTTTATCGCCTTCGGCATTTTCTTCGGCTTCTTTAACCATTGCTTCGACTTCATCGTCAGACAACCCGCCAGAGGCTTGGATGGTGATGACCTGTTCCTTGCCGGTGCCTTTGTCTTTGGCGCTGACGGACACGATGCCGTTGGCGTCAATATCGAAAGTCACTTCGATTTGTGGCAACCCGCGTGGGGCTGGTGGGATTTCTTCAAGATTGAATTGGCCCAAAATTTTGTTATCAGCGGCCATTTCGCGTTCGCCTTGGAACACGCGGATGGTTACGGCGTTTTGGTTGTCTTCCGCGGTCGAGAACACTTGGGATTTCTTGGTCGGGATCGTGGTGTTGCGATCAATCAAGCGGGTGAAAACGCCGCCCAATGTTTCGATGCCCAGCGACAATGGTGTCACGTCCAGCAACACAACGTCTTTGACGTCGCCCTGCAAAACACCCGCCTGAATGGCGGCGCCCATGGCAACAACCTCGTCTGGGTTCACACCTTTGTGCGGCTCTTTGCCAAAGAAGTTTCCGACTTCTTCAACCACTTTTGGCATCCGCGTCATACCACCAACCAAAACGATTTCGTCGATATCGCTTGTGGACAGGCCCGCATCTTTCAGTGCTTCTTTGCAAGGCTTCAATGAGGCCTTGATCAGATCGCCAACCAGGCTTTCCAATTTGGCGCGTGTCAGCTTCAGCACCATGTGCAGCGGCTGACCACCGTTTGGATCCATAGAGATGAACGGCTGGTTGATTTCTGTCTGTGTGGCAGAGGACAGCTCTATCTTGGCTTTCTCAGCGGCTTCTTTCAGGCGTTGCAGCGCCATCTTGTCCTTGGACAGATCAACACCGGTTTCCTTTTTGAATTCGTCCGACAGATATTTCACAATCTTCATGTCGAAATCTTCACCGCCAAGGAATGTATCGCCGTTGGTGGATTTCACTTCGAACAACCCGTCGTCGATTTCCAAAATGGTGACATCGAATGTACCACCACCAAGGTCATAAACCGCAATCGTCTGGGTTTCTTTTTTGTCCAGACCATAGGCCAGTGCCGCCGCTGTTGGCTCGTTGATGATGCGCAGCACTTCCAGACCGGCGATTTTGCCGGCATCTTTGGTGGCTTGGCGCTGAGCGTCGTTGAAATAGGCAGGTACGGTGATCACGGCTTGTGTCACTTCCTCACCCAAATAGCTTTCAGCGGTCTCTTTCATTTTACCTAGGATAAAAGCAGACACTTGGCTGGGGCTGTATTTTTCGCCATTGGCTTCAACCCAAGCATCGCCGCCTTTGCCCTCGATGATCGAAAACGGCACCTGCTTTTGGTATTTCTTGATCGCTGCGTCATCAGCACGACGGCCAATCAAACGCTTGGCGGCAAAAATTGTGTTGTCGGCGTTTGTAACGGCCTGACGTTTGGCGGGTTGGCCGACCAGACGCTCGTTATCTGTGAACGCAACGATCGACGGCGTGGTGCGCGCACCTTCCGCGTTTTCAACGACTTTTGGTTGCGAACCATCCATGATGGCAACGCAAGAGTTTGTAGTTCCGAGATCAATCCCAATGACTTTAGCCATGCTCAATTTCCTTTTCTTAGGCGATGTTGTGGTGTGTGATCCCCATCAGAGGCATCCACACGCCAATCCCAAATTTTTCAACCAGAGCGAACCCTGATCATGCTTCTCGGGGTATATAAGGAGGGGGTATGCACCCTGCAAGGCACACTGCGGCGATTTGGAGCATAAAAATTGATTCATTTCCGATATTTGCAACAAATTCTGGCCGTTTGCCGGTCTGTAGCTTTTTTGAGCCTGCAAACTGCGACATATTCAGCACGGCGAATATAAAGGTTTCCCTTCGTTGCGCCTGTCATTACTAACTGGCAAAACGCAGCAACAGGATAACAGACATGAAACAAATCGCCCTTATCGTGGTGGCCATCGCCCTTGGCCTTGCCACTGGCAACCTAACCGGTGGGTTCAACTTTTACTCGGCTGTTTGTTTGGTCGCGGGGATTTTCCTTGTGACTCCCAGCCTATTCAAATTCCATTTCTCGGATTTTGCGATCATCAAAACCCATACTGGTGCGATCTTCAAAAACCTGTGGATCAACTATTTGTTGCTGACCGTTTTTGCGCTGATCATCGGTTACGCCAGTCAAGACATTGGCATTGCCGCCGCGCTGTTCCTTTTGGCGCTATTGCCCGGCGGTGGCATGGTGATGATGTGGATCAAAGTCAGCGGTGCGAATGTGAAACTTGGGTTTGTGATTTTCATGCTAAATCTGGCTCTATTGCTGCCTGTCACGCTAATTTTTAGCCAGTTCTATGGTATTGCGTCCCCCCATTTTCCCGCCGTGGACCTGTCGGGTATTGATGGCATTGCTGCGACCAATAACATCAAGCCGGTCGGACCATTCATGATCCTCATCGTGATCCCCTTTGTGCTTAGTCGCATCGTGCTTATGTTCCTACCCAGTGTCGTCGAATTTACCGCCAAGCACCAACAGACCATTTCCAAACTGACCATGTTCGGCATCGTATTTTATCTGTTTTCCTTGAAAACATCGCAGTTGTTGTTTCAGGTTTCGGTGATGGATTTGGTGTTGGCCGCCGTGGCGACGCTGGCATTCTATGCCGTCACCTTTGTCGCCGCGATAAAACTGACGGGTAAAACGCCGGATGACAAAGCCGTGTTTTGGCACATCGCGACCCGCTATATCACGTTGGCGCTGATCCTTGCGGTGTTCAGTGTCGACACCTTTGGCGCGACATTCATCCTGCCTATTATGTTTGCCTATTTCATTCAGATCGGCGCGGCCGGTTTTTTGGCGAGGATTGAGATCGAGCAGCCGTCAACATAGGCTCTAATCCGCCTGAATATCCTTGATCATGTTGATTCCAGTCGTCCGAAATCCGTCTTTTAGATACAGGTTTTGCGCCCGCTCATTGTCTGCAGCAACACGCAGTTTGATTTGCTCAAAGCCGTCTTTGGCGAGCATGGCTTCAAGGCGCGCCAATGCTCGTGTGGCATGACCTTTGCGTTGATGTGCAGGCAGGATGCAAAAATCATAGATAAAGACCGTTCGCGCGGTATGATCTGGCTTGTACCACAGATATCCAATCACCTTGGATACGGCTCTAATGCAGAGCAAAACGTGATCCGGCGTCGCGGGGCCTTGGGGGAGATCGGATTTGACTTCTTGCGTCGCCTTGTCCAGCGCCATTTCAAGCGAAAGCCCATAGTTTGACGATATTTCAGCGGCGTAATCGGGAATGAAATAGGCGAGATAGCCGTCAAATTCATCGTCGCGCATCGGTTCAAGAGTCAGTTCCACTTATTGCCCCCAATCATCGCCCATCATTTCACGTAGACGGCTGGCTGTGCGCTCAAACTCAAACGCGCCATCGCCCTCAACGTACAGCATTTCGGGTTGTGCTACGGCCGTGCAAATAAGCCGCACATGGGCTTCGTATAGAGTGTCTATCAAGGTTACGAACCGTTTGGCTTCGTTAAAGTTCGAGCGAGATAGCAGTGGGATATCTTCCAACACCAACAGTGAAACGGCATCGGCGATTGCCAGATAATCCGCTGCCCCCAAGGCCGTACCACAAAGATCAAAAAAGCCGACTCGCGCCACGCCATTGTGAAACATTGGTAAAACAACATCGCGCCCCTTTACGCGCAGCACGAAGGGCGCCCCCGCGCCATCAGTTAGGTCCTGCCAGACGGTGTCCATAGCCGCGCGCGCTTTGGCGCCATGCTGCACAAAATACCGCTGTGTACCGCCCAACACCTCTTGGCGATAATCCGTTGGGCTGGCCAGTTCATGCACTACCATTTGTTCTTTGATTTGTTCGATAAACGGCAAAAACAACTGGCGATTCAACCCGTCTTTATACAGCTCGTCCGGCGTGCGGTTCGACGTGGTCACAACCACTACCCCCGCCTCAAACAATGCTTCAAACAAGCGCCCGACGATCATCGCGTCGGTAATATCGCTGATTTGCATTTCGTCAAATGCCAACACGCGTACTTGTTCAGCAATCTGGGCCGCCACTGGCGCAATGGCATCGTCCACACCGGTTTTTCGCGCTTCATTTATTCCCGCATGAACCTCTTGCATGAAAGCATGAAAATGTACGCGACGCTTGCCATTGATCGACAGATTTTCAACGAACAAATCCATCAACATGGATTTCCCCCGGCCCACGCCACCCCACATGTATAACCCTTGAGGTGTGTCTTCGGGCTTATGAAACAACCCGCCCAAAATCCCGCGCTTACGTGTCTTGGCGGCCTCCAAATGCATGCGAATATCCTCAAGCGCGGGCAGGGCCGCGACCTGTGCAACATCCGCCGTCAACACACCTTCAGCGACCAAGCGGGCGTATATATCTTGCAATCTTTCCGTCATCCGATCTCCATATTTCGCCTCACCCCATAAAGAAAGCTGATGTGGCACAGAAAAACAATTCATTTGACGCGGTGGCAGTTTTGCCAGACCCTCAACAAACTGGAGAACCCAATGACAGATCAACGCGCCCCGCTCATTACCCCCGTCCTGATTGGCGGCTGTATCATTATCATGATCGGATTTGCGATCCGCGCCAGTTTTGGCGTGTTCCAAATCCCGATTGCGCAGGAATTTGGTTGGCTGCGCAGCGAATTTTCCTTTGCCATCGCGATCCAGAATCTGGCGTGGGGCATTGGTCAGCCGATATTTGGTGCAATCGCGGAAAAAGTCGGTGATCGTAAGGCCATCATCGCAGGTGCGCTTATCTACGCGCTGGGCCTTGTGCTGTCGTCCTATGCGGTCACGCCAACCCAACACCAGTTCCTTGAAATTCTCGTTGGTTTTGGCATCGCCGGCACTGGATTTGGCGTGATCCTCGCTGTTGTGGGCCGCGCAGCATCTGACGAAAACCGCTCTGTTGCGCTGGGCATTGCCACTGCCGCTGGCTCGGCTGGTCAAGTCTTTGGCGCACCGCTGGCTGAATACCTGCTCAGCCATATGCCGTGGCAATCGGTGTTCATGGCCTTCGCGGGCTTGATCCTGCTGGCACTTTTCGCGCTACCGATGATGCGCTCGCCAACCCGTCCCGCCACCCGCGCCGAGCTGGAGCAATCAATGGGCGAAACCCTGATGAAAGCCTTCAAAGATCCCTCTTTCACGTTGATCTTCCTTGGTTTCTTTTCCTGTGGCTATCAGTTGGCGTTTGTGACAGCGCATTTCCCTGCTTTGATAACCGAGATGTGCGGCGCAATCGATCCCTCTGGCACGCTGGCCTCGATCGGCGTTTCCACCACCTCTGCGCTGGGTGCTGTCGCTATTTCGCTGATCGGTTTGGCCAATATCGTCGGCACAATCTTTGCCGGGTGGCTTGGGAATCGCTATTCCAAGAAGTACTTGCTGACGGCGATTTACGTCGGCCGAACTATCATTGCAGCCGCCTTCATTTTGTTGCCGATCACCCCGACCACGGTGATCCTGTTTTCGATCGGCATGGGGTCATTGTGGCTGGCGACAGTGCCACTCACCTCCGGCCTTGTCGCGCATATCTATGGGCTGCGTTACATGGGTACACTCTATGGCATCGTGTTTTTCTCGCACCAACTGGGCAGTTTTTTGGGCGTCTGGCTGGGCGGTCGGATGTACGACACATTCGGCGATTATACTGCGGTCTGGTGGATCGGCGTTGGCATTGGCGCTTTCTCGGCCATCGTCCACCTACCGGTTAAGGAAGTCCCGCTAGAGGCCCGCACTGCTTAACCCTTGCTATTTCATGGATCGCTTTGCCTAACGCACAGCCCGCAATGTGTTCAAACCTCGCGTAAGAATTCTTGTATCGCAATAATTACCTGATGCGGGTGAGAATGGGGCAGTGAATGCGGGGCGTCAGGGATCATGGTTTGACGGGCGGTGTGATTTATCGCAGTCAATTTTCCGAGACCGGACAAGGGGATCACAGTGTCTGCCTCACCCCAAATCGCGGCGATAGGAACAGCGGATTTTGCGAGAGTCTTGTGTTCTTTTACAAGCTCATTTGCCAACAAATTGCGTTGACTAGACAGGATGGCAGGCAGGAAGCCTTGCACAAGGGTGTCGGCGGCTTGCATGTCGTAAACATTCGGCACTTCAGAGGGTGTGTTGGATGCGGTTTTCAGGCCTTTGCGTATGAACCAGCCCCCCAGAACCATCATGATCCAGTCGCCGACAATCGGCGTATTCCTGACAAATGTAGGGAGCCTGCCTTGTGTGATACCAAGGCCTGCCGGAGCCAGTAAAATCAAACGTTCCAACATCTCGGGGTGTTTGGCGCCATAGCAGGTCGCGATTGCCCCGCCCATTGAGTACCCGATCAACATGATACCTCCGTCAACTTTTTGATCTAACAGTAGTTCTTCCAGTTGGCGGTTGAAAAACTCGGCGTCTTGCGCCCCTTTGACGCTGTCCGAATATCCACGACCGTACAGATCATACGTCAGCACGCGATAGCCCATACGGTTTAGCCCGACCACCAGCGCATCCCAGACATAGCTGGGGGTTGTCAAACCATGCACGCAAACCGCGACAGCACCATCTTTGGGGCCGTGCCATTGGTAGTGGGTCACGCCACTGGGCAGATTGGCGAAACGACCAGCAGCGCCTTTGCGTGTCTCCGTACTCATCGGCTTGCGACGGCGCTCGGCTATGAAGGGCGCGGCGATTAGAATGATGATGACGGGCAGTAGAAATATGCTCATTTCGTTTTGTCCCATATAACTGGAAACCAATCCTCGCGAAGGCGTTGGCCAGCCGTCATTTCGTGGCCGGGGAAGGGTGGCGAAGTGCGGCCTGGTCGCACAATATAGCGGGCGTCATCACCCAACCACCGCAGACTTAGCGCACGTCGTGAGGTTTTGCCCAAGTTACCACGCGCGCCGTGGACGGTGCGGTAGTCAAACAACACTGCGTCCCCAGGGTTCATCGGCCATTCCAGAACTTTCATATCAGCGGGGTCTTTGTCGGGGTCGGGAACCGGTGTCCAATCATGTTCGCCCTCATAAAAGTCGCTGTCGTCGGACCAGCTGACGGGGCGCACCATGCGATCCCATTTGTGCGATCCAGCGATGAAGCGCAGGCTGGCGTCTTGGACCGGATCAAGCGGCATCCACATGCTGACGGTTTGCTCGCCAGTGACGAAATAATAGGGGCTGTCTTGGTGCCACGGTGTTGGGGTTGGGGTGCCGGCATCTTTGACCAACACGTGATCATGATAGAGTTGCGCGGTGTTGGATTGCATGACGGTTGCGGCCAATTCGGCGGTTGGGCTTTTGCGGATGATTTGCTCGAACTCGGGGATGCGGGTCCAATTGCAATAGTCGTCAAAGAACCGCCCTTCGGCGACGTCGTTTTCTGAAGCGTATTCACTGGGGTTGGCTAGATTTCGCGCCACGCCGGCGGCCATCAGATCGACCCAGTCGGTGAAGATACCCTCAACCTTTACGACGCCATCACGTTGGAAATCTGCGACTTGTTTTGCTGAGATCATCGGGCTCTCCATGCGTCCAGAATGTAGCGGCTGACCATCAGGTCCAGATGCGCACCGCCACCGTTTTTGAACAGGGTAATTTCGGTGTCGTCATTGCGTTTGAACGTGCCGCTGGTCAAGTTATAGTAGTCGGCGATCACGTCACTGCGGGTGATTGCGCCGCTGGCCAACGGGATCATCATTTCGCCGATATGGCTGATAGTTGTGTCAAAGCTGTCGACAAAGATGCGGGCGCGTTGAAGAGCAGCGTCATCGACCTCGCGCATGTCGGGGCGATAGGCGCCGATCAGGTCGATGTGTTGGCCGGGCTGCAGCCATTCGCCTTTGATTAGCGGGTCGGCGGACATGGTGGCCGAAGTAACGATGTCGGCGGCGCGCACGGCGCCTTCCAGATCGGTGGTGGCTGTGGTGTCGGGGAATTCTTGTGCCATTTTGGTGGCCGCATCGGGTGAGCGGTTCCAAACGCTGAATTGCGCATCGGGAAAGGCTGCGCCATAGGCAGTGCGCAATGCATGGCCGACTGTGCCAGCGCCAACAATCAGGATATTGCGGCTGTCAGGGCGGGCCAGTTGTTTGGCGGCCATCAGGCTGTCACCTGCGGTTTTCCATTTGGTAACCAGATGAAAATCAATCAGTGCATCAAGTTGGCCATTTTTGTCGGAAAACAAATTCACGGCCCCGTTGACCATTGGCAGGTTCGCGGCGGGGTTGTTAGGGAAAATGGTTGCGGCTTTGGTGGCAAGGCCCAACCCGTCGATCCAAGCGGCACGGGAAAGCAGGGTGTCCTTGCCGCGATAAAGGAAGGTATCGGCGATCTCGGCCTTTGGCAGCTTGTGGGATTCAACCAAAGCATCGCAAAGCGCGTTCCAATTTAGCAGGGCTTCACCTTCGTCAAATCCGATGATTTCAAAATTCATAAGGGTGCCTCCATTGGCATTAAATCACTGCGGCGAACCTACGTAACGGGCCATCAAGTCGCCTCATCTTTCGTTGCTTTGTTCAACTCGCTGTCTAGAGATGAAAGGAAACGCGACCGATCGGCTTTTGTAAAGGCTTTGCCACCGCCTTGGCGGAATGGATCAGCCTCGCGTAGATCGCTCATCAGGTCGCGGGTGGCCAGTATGTTGCCAATGTTGGCGGGGGTGAAGACTTCACCGTTGTGTTTCAGCACGCGCGCGCCAGCTTCGATACATTTTGCGGCCAGTGGGATGTCACCGGTCACCACCACGTCGCCGCGTCCTGCGCGTTCAGCGATCCACATGTCGGCCACATCAGGACCGTCCGCCACAAATACCATTTCAACCAAAGGGTTCGGGGATGGGCGCAGGCCGCCGTTGCACACCATGAAGGTTTTCAACTGGCGGCGGGTGGCAACGCGTTCGGCCTCGTCTTTGACGGGGCAGGCGTCGGCGTCGATGTATATGGCGGTCATGGTAAATCTTTCATGTTGTCTAAAGCGTGCTGATCCAGGAAATTACCAGCGAAACCGACAGAATGCTGACCAATGTCGAGATCAAGATTGCTGCGGAAACACGGTGTGGGGCGACGTTGTAATGTTGGGCCAAGATGTAAACATTGCCCGCAACCGGAAGCGCGGCGGCGGCGATCATGACGCCCGCGTCAAACGGCACCACGTCAAAAATCAGCAAGGCACAGACGCCGACTGCAAGCGGGTGCAGCACCAGTTTTGTGAAGGATAACCAGACGGCGACCGACACCCGATCAAGCGATTTATAGGCCAACGACGCGCCAATTGCGAACAGCGCACCGGGGGTGGCAGCCGCGCCAAGGATGGTCAAAAATTCGTTGACGGGAACCGGGAGCGGTAAGTTGGCGGTGGACCAAAACAACCCGGCAGCCATCGCTGTAACCATTGGGTTTTTCAGCAGACCTTTGCCGACGCTGAACAGGACGGCAGCGGACATGCGCCCGTCACGGCTGCCGGTGATCAGAATTACGATTAGGCTGGAGAATACGATCAAATCGATGGACAGCAACATCATGATCGGGCCAACAGCGGCCTCGCCCAACAGGACGGCGAGCATCGGAATTCCCAGAAAACCTGTGTTGCCGATAATACTGCATTGGGCCTCGATTGCGGCCTCCGCCACGGACAATCCGCGCGCTTTGGCGACCAGCGAGACCAACAGGTAAACCACGCTTGATCCCAGTAAGTATGCATAGGCAAACTGGGCGTCGAACAGTTCAGTCACGGGCAGGGTGGCGGCAAAGCGAAACAGCATAGCTGAAAGGGCAAAGTAGAAGACGAATTTCGTCAAATAGGCGGTGGCATCCGGGGGGAAAAACCGCGTGCGGCCCGCTACATAGCCAACACCCATCAGGGCGAAAAACGGCAGGGTTTTAAGGAATATCTCCAGCATGATCTTGGCTTAGCATTCCAACTGCAGGTGTGCTAGCCCCCGCCGATCAATACCCCTGCCGCAAATACCAATGCGCCGCCCAGAACCACTTGAAATGTGGCCCGCATGATCGGGGTTTGCATGAACCGGTATTGCAGCCAAACGATAACCCACAGTTCCACGAATACCACCATGATGGCGATGGAGGTTGCGGTCCAAAAATCGGTGATCAGATATGGCAGTGCGTGGCCCAATCCACCCAGCGTGGTCATGACCCCAGATGCAAAGCCGCGTTTTATCGGCGAGCCGCGACCGGATAATTCACCGTCATCCGAAGCCGCTTCGGTAAAGCCCATCGAGATGCCTGCGCCAACCGAGGCGGCCAGTCCAACCAGAAAGGTTGTCCATGTGTTTTGGGTTGCAAAGGCGGTGGCAAAGATCGGCGCCAGTGTCGAGACCGAACCATCCATCAACCCCGCCAAACCGGGTTGAACCCATGTCAAAACAAACTGACGGTGGGCTGTACGTTGCTCGTTATCGCGGGTGTCGCCATTCAGGTGGTCAGCCTCAAGCGAGTGGGCAGTCTCTTTGTGGGTTGCCTCTTCTGCTGCCAGATCGGCCAGCAATTTTCGGGTGGCCGCATCGGAGGAGTTTTTAGCGGCTTTGGTGTAAAACACCTCGGCATCTGACTCCATTTTGGCGGCCTCGTCACGGATACGTTCCAACCCCAGATTTTCAATTAACCAAACGGGGCGGCGGGCATAAAACCCAGCAACATGTTCACGACGCAATAGCGGGATCACTTCGCCAAATCGCGCTTGATGTAGCTCGACCAATTTGTGGCGGTGGGTGTCTTCTTCTTCGGCCATACCATCAAAGATTTTGGCAGAGGCCGGAAATTCGTCCCGCAAATATTCAGCATACGAGCGGTAGATGCGGGCGTCGTCCTCTTCGGACGAGATCGCAAGCGCAATGACTTCTTGTTCGCTCAAGTCGGAAAAACGACGACGGGCTGCTGAGCCAAAAATCATTGTGGCCTCCTTAGTTTAGAATAATTCCAAACTAACGAGTTGATCAAGATTGGCAAGTGGAAAGCGTGCGCTGGCATCTTTTGTTGCTTAAACTAAACGGTTCAGACTATAGTTCCTTGCCAATACCGGAGAACGTAATGCCAGCCACCGCACGTAAGATTACGAAAGGCCGCAAGTTCGATCAGGTACTAGAAGGCGCGCGTGATGTGTTCATGAAGGACGGGTTTGAGGGAGCGAGCGTCGATGACATCGCCAAAACGGCGGGCGTTTCCAAAGCAACGCTTTACAGCTATTTCCCTGACAAAAGGCTACTGTTTGCCGAAGTTGCCAAATGTGAATGCCACAGACAGGCAGATAATGCGATTGAGTTGGAGACGACAGATTCGACCCCCGGTGAGGTGCTATTTGCGGCAGGCCAGCGGATGATCGAGTTTTTTACTTCGGATTTTGGTCTCAGTATGTTTCGAATTTGCACAGCCGAGTCGGGGCGGTTTCCCGAATTGGGCCATTGGTTTTACGAATCCGGTCCGTTGCTGGTGCGCGCGCGGCTGGTTGAGTATTTTCAAGAAGCTGTTGCCAAGGGCCAGTTGGACATTTCCGATTACGATTTGGCCGCCGACCAGTTTTCCGAATTGTGCAAGGCTTCGTTTTTTCCCAGCTTGTTGTGCGGGGTGAAAACCAACGTTACGCAGGCGGAAACTGATCGGGTGCTAAATGGCGCAGTCGCTATGTTTATGGCGCGCCACGGGGTTGATTGAATTTATGGGCTCAGGCGATCTGCGTGCCAATCGACCGTGTTGCATGGACATCCCGTCGGCTGATACTGTGTCGGTTTTTTCCACATAAGATGCTGTAAATGCCACACAAGTTCAACGCTGATCGTCGCGGCAAGATCCCGAAGCAGAAGCATCGGGTGACCAATTGGGCTGAATATAACGAGAGCTTACGGCAGCGCGGTGATCTGACAATCTGGATCAGCGATGAAGCGCTTGGTTTGTGGTCGGCACCGCGCCGAACGGCGCGAGGTGGCCAGCCACGCTATTGCGATTTGGCGATTGAGCTTTGTCTGACACTAGGCATGGTCTTCAGGCAACCGCTGCGTCAGACCCAAGGCTTGATGCGCTCCATTGCGCGGCTGTTAGGGGTTGCGATCGCGGTGCCGGATTTTTCCACCCTATCACGCGGGGGCAACGGTCTGATATTGCAAACAAGACCAAGGGCCGAAGGCCAAGTCGCGATCCATCTGGCCGTTGACAGTACCGGTCTGAAGATCTTCGGCGAGGGCGAATGGCTTGAGAAGAAGCATAAAACCAAGCGCAAACGACGCTCGTGGCGCAAGCTGCACCTTGGCCTGGATATTGTTAGCGGCGAGATCGTCTGCTCCGATCTGACCACGGATGACGTAGGCGACCCGACAGCGCTTCCAGGTCTCTTGGATCAAGTCGATGGCCCAGTTGATCTGTTTCTGGCGGACGGTGCTTATGATGGAGGGCCAACATGCAACCTTCTTGCCGAACGCTTCGGCTCAAAGATTGAAGTCACGATCCCACCTCCCAAGAACGCAGCCCTGAGCCCGAACGTAGCGCAGCACCCGACTGTTCGCGACCGCCATATTGTTCAGATCCAGACACATGGGCGCATGGCCTGGCAGAAGACTTCTGGCTACAATCAACGCTGTCGGGGTGAAACCCTAATGGGTCGCTGGAAGGCTGTCATCGGCCCCAAGCTAAAGGCACGCTCTTTCGAAAATCAGAAAACAGAAGCTAAGATTGGCGTCCGCGTGCTGAACCGGATGACCGGACTTGGCCGCCCTAGTTTTGAGCGCACCGCCTGAAATCCGTCTCGGGAAGGGCGCGTTCCAAGCTGAAAGCGATCCCTGCTAAAGGACTTGCAGTAGCATCCCTGAAGACAGGATTGTTATGAAAACGCCGCCAATAAATTGCAGTGCCGCAGGCAGATAATACAGGCCCTTGGTTGTTCGATCTACCATGTTCAATAGTCGACGTAGGCCAACGCCTGAGCCCGCAAATGCCAGATTGAACGCGGCGGTGCCCAACCCCATGGTTAATGTCGCCAGCACACCGGCGGAAAGGATTTGAAACCTCCACGCGATCACCAACAAAAACAATGCGCCGGTGCAGGGGCGTATAGCGATGCTCGCCACCAACACGGCCATTTCACGCCAAGTGCTCAGCGTATCAACCTCTTCAATGCTGGGCCCGTGTCGATGGCCACAGCCACATCCGTCTTTGTGATGGTCCTCACAGGAGTTTTGGTTTGCGCTTCGGCTAGATCGCCAGATTTGCCTCCCGGCACGGACAGATAGGTAAAGCCCGATTAAGGCGATTGCCCCATAGCTGATTGGCGCTAACCATTTTTCGGTTAGGTCAACAGCATCTGCAGAGGTAAGAGACAGCAGCGAAATGCCACCAACAACGATGACGATTGCCACCAAAGATTGGGCAAGGCTTGATATCAATGTCAGTGCTGTCATGCGCCGCAGGGTTGATTGGCTTGAAAGAGCCGCACCTCCCAACAAGATTTTGCCATGCCCCGGGCCAATGGCATGTACAAATCCATAGGCGAAGGTCAGGCTGCAAAGGGACCAAAGTGCCAGCGTGTCCCCAGCGCGGATCGCGCGCAAACTACCCGCCATCGCATTCTGAAACACCCGCTGCTGCTGCGCTGCCCAATGGGTCAAGGACGAGGTATCCACCATCAAAATAACCGCAGCGGCGATGCAAATACTCACGGCAAAAATACCGATAGGAAAGATCAAACGCATTGCAAAATAATCTCCTCTGCGAACTTGCTTCCGACATTAAGGTTTTCCGGTAACTCTTCGCGGGACAGGGTGCTTAGTTCTTTTTGCAACGCCGCTGTTTGTTCGTCAGGATCAAACCGCTTGACGCTGATGTGACAGCCGGATGCATTTCCAAAAATCCGACCCTCGCTCAAAATGCTATAAGCATAGTAATAAATGGGGTCATAAAGTTTTAGACTGGCACGACTTCCCCGGATGTTTTTTGGCGCTTGCAGATGCAATTCAAAACTAACGCCGATGCGCCCTTCAACCATCCGCGCCGAAGTTTTTAACGGGCGCGATAGTTTCTGTTTTTGGCCGGCAATCCACAGATAGGTGTCGCCTTCGTATTCTGGATCCCAAGTCGTTTCGCCCTGTCTGACCTTTTCCAGATCAGCAGCGTCCAATTCGCCGTCCCCATCCTTATCCAGATCAAGGGTATCGTAAAGGAATAGCGTTGAATAAGCGTCATAAAGCCAAAAAATCCGCACACCAACGAGTTCGCCGGAATCGTTGAAAAGAAAGCCTCCATCCGCATCTACAAAGATGTGCGGGTGGGCGTCTACTGTGGGTGCGAAAACACTGAGGCCACAGGCGAGAAGAAAGGAACGTATCATATTTTATCATAATGATCTTGGCTCGGAACGGGCAAGTGCGATCTCCATGCCGAGCCAATTTCGGCCTATTTGAGGCAGGTCGCAAGATTGCGCGCCAGATTACGTAATAGTTGCGGATATAGGTCTGGCCCAAGTTGCAAATCGGAACCAAGTGGGTCCAATACGCCAGTTGTCGCATCAGTTCCTTGGAAAACAGATTTCAACAAGCCGGGGTTGAATTGTGGTTCTGCAAAGGCGCATGTCACGCCAAGTTCAACCACCTTATCGCGAATTTCGGCAACCCTTGCAGGGCTTGGGTCAGATGCGTCACCAAGTGTGATCGCACCAACAGCTGCTATATCAAACCGATTTTCAAAATACTGATACGCATCATGAAAGACGACAAAATTGGTGCCACGAACCGCTTCAAGGTCAGTATTGATCTCCTTGATCAGCATATCCAACTCTGCTTTACCGGCCGTTGCATTGGCGGCATAGACATCAGCATTTTCTGGATCTGCCGCAGCAAGATCTGCTGCGATTACGTCAAGCCAAATCCGGGCATTTTCTGGGTCAAGCCAAGCATGCGGATCGTGGGCATGACCTTCGTGGTCTTCGTGATCACGATCGGCCTCTTCCTTATCCTGGGCATGGTCTTCATGATCGTCTTCATCTTTATCCTGACTGTGATCTTCATGACCCTCTTCATCATGACCATGTTTCTCAAACGCTGCCCCTTCGCGAAATTCCAACTCAGTTGCACCCTCGGCTTCCAAAAGCTCCACAGACTTTGCATCTGGCGCAATTGATCCAATTGAGCTTTGAAGCCAAGGTGTCAGACCTTCACTCACCCAGAAAACAACATCTGCGTTTTGAAGGGCCTTTGCTTCGGAGGGGCGTAGAGAGTATCCATGGGGCGAAGCGCCAGGTCGAACAACCAAATTTGGTGTTCCAGCACCTTCCATGACTCTGGCCACGAGAGAGTGAACAGGTGCAATGTCTACGGCAACTGACGGGACTTCGGCTGTAGCAGCGCCAACAAGGGCAAAAGTCGATACTGCCCCGTACAAAAAGGATTTTCTCATGGTAAACTCCGTGTTATGTTGTAACATATTGTCTTGAGTTGAATGTAATAGTATTACATATCAGTAAGAGCAAGAGAAAAAGGAAACGTCGCATGGATGCTGTTGGATTTGATAAGCATGATCACTCTGCTTGCATCGACGATATGATCGCCGTTGCCGAGGCGTATTGTGTAGCGAACAAGTTGCAGTTTACACCAACGCGCCGCAGGGTTCTGGAATTTCTGCTGGAAGATCACAGAGCCCTTGGTGCCTATGACATCCTTGAAAGGTTGGTTGAAGAGGGCCACGGTTCGCAACCGCCTGTCGCTTATCGGGCATTGGATTTTCTTGTGAAACATGGATTTGTTCACAAGATCGAGCGCCTGAATGCCTATATTGCCTGTGCCCATCCCCACGAAAAACACTCACCGGCCTTTATGATTTGCCGTTTGTGCGGGTCCGTTGCCGAGGCCTCGACACCCGCCAAGAAATTGTTGGACCAAGCCGCGAAAGACGTCGGGTTCAATATTGAATGCACTATCGTTGAGGCCGAAGGTCTTTGTCCAAAATGTACAACTGAAGGTGCATCTGTATGAGACTGGTAGAAATTCGGAACCTTGCTGTTCGTCTTGGTGGTCACACGGCGCTTCGTGATGTTTCATTGGGAATCGATTCTGGTGAGATAATAACCATCGTCGGTCCCAACGGATCGGGGAAATCTACCCTGTTACGGGCGATTATTGGTGCACTCAAGCCAACATCTGGGGATGTCATAAAATCTGACAATCTACGGATAGGTTATGTCCCTCAACAGTTGCATATTGATCCAACATTGCCGATGACCGTTGGTCGGTTTCTGGGTCTGCCACACCGCGTAAATGCCGAACAAATTGTGCTGGCCCTGGAGCAAGCCGGCGTGCCCGAGTTGGCTGCGCGTCAGATGAGCCGCCTCTCGGGTGGTCAATTTCAGCGTGTTCTTTTGGCACGTGCTTTGATGAATCAACCTGATTTACTGATCCTTGATGAGGCAACGCAAGGTCTCGATCAACCCGGCTCGGCGGCCTTCTATAGGCAAATTGAGGATGTGCGACTGCAACTGGGATGTGCTGTCTTGATGGTCAGTCATGACCTTCATGTAGTGATGAGCGCCAGTGATCGGGTGATCTGTCTGAACGGGCATGTCTGCTGCGAGGGCGAGCCAGAGCATGTTGCTTCTGCCCCCGAATATCGCGCGCTTTTTGGCGAGGGGACAAAAGGGGCATTGGCGCTTTATCGGCACCATCATAGCCACTCGCATGATCACCCCCACGACCACAATCATAGCCACAATCACGACACCTAGGGAGACCGCTGAATAATGTTGGATGATTTTATAGTGCGCGCGACTTTGGCGGGTTTGGGCGTGGCAATCGCGGCCGCGCCGCTCGGGTGTTTTGTGGTTTGGCGCCGCATGGCTTATTTCGGTGACGCCACGGCCCACGCCGCCATTCTGGGGGTTGCCATTTCATTGACTCTGTCGACGTCCATTTTTGCAGGTGTGCTCGTGGTTTCATTGCTGATGGCCCTGACAATTTCAACGCTCAGCGGTCGCGGCTATGCGATGGATACGCTTCTTGGTGTATTGGCCCATTCGGCTTTGGCTTTTGGTTTGGTTGCTGTCTCGTTTCTAAGTGGCATCAGAATTGACCTAATGGCCTATCTATTTGGTGATATTCTGGCGGTAACACCCACGGATCTTGCCATAATTTGGGGGGGCGCGGTTCTTGTCCTTGTTTTGATCGGTTCGCGCTGGTCGGCGCTTTTAACCTCAACGCTAAATTCTGACCTTGCCTATGCCAGCGGGATTGATCCAAAGCGCGAGCAAATGGTTTTGACTGTCTCGTTGGCAATTGTTGTCGCGGTTGCGATCAAGGTTGTGGGCGTTTTGTTAATTGCCGCTATGCTGATCATTCCCGCCGCCACCGCACGCCCCTTCAGTCGAACACCTGAAGTCATGGCAGTGATTGCAGCGGTCATTGGGGCCGTTTCAGCCCTTGGAGGATTGAAGGCGGCCTATCATTTTGACACCCCGACTGGGCCAACGATTGTTTGTTTGGCTGCAATTCTTTTTGCGCTCTCGACCGTTGTTTCGGTTTTTCGGGCGCCGCGATAAGGTTCTGCACCAGAGCCGCCAAGCCATGATGTCACGAGGCCAGTGAATACCCTTTTGGGTTTTAGAGGGAAGTCGCAAATGATTCCCTATCGTAGTCGGGTTTGGTCCCAGAGCGGGGGTTATGTCTCTACTGGACAGCGCCACGTCGATACCGGCCAATCAGGCGATGAACTATCTTGCAACCAATGAAAGCCCGACCCGCCTTGGAAACGCACACCCCAACATAGCGCCCTATCAGGTCATGCAGACAAGTGGTGGTAACTTGGGGAGCAGGTCAGCAATGATGCGCAATTCCAACGCTCCCACAATCTGACTAGGTGCGGTTGTAAGTTTGGCTGCCCATGAAAGATGCCTTAACGTGTAGCCAAGGCGCGCCAATATCGTTTGGATACACCAATCGTCGATTTGGACGTCATGGTCAGCCGTGCAGTGTAGATAACTACATCCTTTGATCGTTATTCGTTCGGGCGCACCCTTGCCGCGCTTTTGTCGGCAAAGGCGGCAAGCCTTGCGCGGGCGTCTGGTTGCGTGTTGACAACACCGGCCACCACGGCTTCGGCATAGGCCGCATCAAAGGCTGACATGTTCTGCATGTGGCTGATCGCAGAGCAGATCGCAAAATTGGTCAACGGCAGATTTTGCGCCGCCTTACGCGCCAGCTCAATGGCTTTGTCAAAACTGGAGCCTTCGACGATATACTGCGCAAGTCCCAAATCGACGGCTTCTTGTCCTTGATAGACTCGTCCCGTAAGCATCATGTCGATCATGCGAGATTTACCCACCAAATCAGCAACTCGGATTGTTGCGCCACCGCCTGTGAACAGGCCACGCTGACCTTCGGGCAGGGCAAAATAGCAGGTTTGATCCATCACGCGCACATGGGCTGAACTGGCCAATTCAAGGCCGCCGCCAACAACAGCGCCCTGCAGCGCTGCAAAAATCGGCACGCCGCCATATTCCATCTTGTTGAAGGCTTCATGCCAACGCAGGCATACATGCATGAAGTCCGCTGGCGAGCGATCATCGTCATGGTGTTCAATCAGATCCAGCCCGGCACAAAAATGATCACCCGATCCGGCCAATACAACGGATTTAACGCCTGCACGCGGCGCCAAAGAGAAGAAATCAACAAGTTCGTCGATTGTGTCTATATCCAGCGCGTTACGCTTTTTCGGGCGGTTCAGGGTGACCACCCAGACCCCATCTTCTTGGGCTTCAATTGCGAGGTTCTTAAAGCGGGAGATGTCGATTTGAGCGGTCATGAAGTGTCCTTTCAGGAGGATTTTATAAAGAAACTCTGGGGAGTCGACAGGGCGGCTCAGGGGCAAAATTACAAGGTTTAGGCCCTAAAGTGCGACTGACAAAAGGCTGTCAGAGCCTTCAAGAATACGTTGACTTTGGGTTTCGACATCACACAGGATATGGTCTGCATAGAAGCGCGCCGAAGCAATTTTGGCAGTCATAAATTCATTATCTTTGCCCGCCGTAAGCTCTCTTTCGGCGACCAGCAGTGACTTGGCCAATTGCCAACCTGACATCAGGTTTCCAGCCAGCATCAAATACGGCACAGCCCCGCCATAAGCAGCATTTGGTGTGTCTCTGGTCGTGCTCACAAGATGGTTCACTACAGCTTGGAATGCTTCGCGGGCCATGCTCAACCGGACCCCGACGGCTTTTGCTGCGTCTGAACCCGTCGCAAGTTGCCGTTCGGTCTCAATGATCTGATCCGCCATCCACATCGCTGTGGTGCCGCCGTCGCGCAACGTCTTTCGACCCAAAAGGTCATTCGCCTGAATGGCGGTGGTCCCTTCATAGATCGGCAAAATGCGTGCGTCGCGGTAATGTTGCGCCGCACCGGTTTCTTCGATGAACCCCATGCCACCATGCACCTGCACCCCAGCCGAGGCCACTTCGACCCCGTTTTCAGTGCAATACCCCTTAACCAAAGGCGTCAAAAATTCGGAAGCGGCAGTAGCCTGTTCCCGTTCTTGAGGTGTTGCTGCATGGCGGGCCATATCTTGCCAACCCGCAGCATAAGCGGTCAAAGCGCGGCCGCCTTCGGTCAAAACTTGCATTCGCGCCAGCAGTCGGCGCACATCCGGGTGGTGGACAATGGTCACAGCTTCGGACGTGCTTCTGTCAACAGGCGCGCTTTGCACCCGTTCTTTTGCGAATGACAGAGCTTGCTGATAGGCACGTTCGGCAATGGCGACACCTTGCAAGCCCACGGCATAGCGGGCTGAGTTCATCATTTCGAACATATAGCTCAGGCCCGAGTTTTCGTCGCCAATCAGAAAACCTGTGGCGCCCTCAAACTCCAAGATGGCAGTCGGGCTCGCCTTTACCCCCAGTTTGTGTTCGATGCTGACGCAGGTCACAGCATTGCGATCCCCAAGGGTGCCATCAGCGTTCACCATAAATTTGGGCACCAAAAACAAGCTGATCCCTTTAACCCCAGAGGGTGCATCAGGGGTGCGCGCCAAGACAAGATGGATCGTGTTTTCCGACATGTCATGTTCACCATAGGTGATGAATATTTTCGTGCCGGTGATGTGATAGGTCCCGTCGTTCTGGGGCACGGCCTTGGATTTGACGCGGGCCAAATCGCTGCCCGCTTGTGGCTCTGTCAGGTTCATCGTACCGGACCATGCGCCAGACACCAGTTTGGCCAGGTAGGTCTCTTTTTGTGTGTCTGAGCCTGCGGTCAACAGGGCTTCAATTGCGCCATCTGTCAGTAAAGGACACAGCGCAAAACTCATGTTGGCGGCATTTAGCATTTCGGTCGCCGCAGCCCCAACACATCGCGGCATGCCCTGACCGCCAAAGCTTTCAGGATGTGGCAGGCTTTGCCAACCCATTTCAACAAAACTGGCATAGGCGGTGGCAAATCCGTCTGGCATGGTGACGCGACCTTGGTCGTATTGCGCACCGACCTCATCACCACTGGCATTCAAAGGTGCGATCATTTCTGCGCAAAACCGTCCAAATTCTTCCAACACTGCTGCGGCGTCTTCCAGATCGAGTGCGTCGTAGGCTGGCAATGCCATCAGATCGTTCCATCCTGAAATATGTTCGATGTTAAAGAGCATGTCTTTGGTCGGGGCAGTGAACATTTGGGTGGCTCCGTTTGATTTGTGTTTAATTGATACATACCAGATTGCACGGTTGGGGCTATCTCTTCAATGGACGCAAAACTTGCATAAAGTGACAAATTTTGTGACAAATCAGGAATGATTCAAGCTTATCCTGCCCAAATATTGCCGACAGTGTCGCGTGCCTTTCTTGAAGACTGGCTCGTTGTACTTAAGAAAAATTGTACTCCCCAACAGCTGGAAGCCCTGTTGGAACAGGTTGGATTGTCCGCGCAAAGCCAAACGCGTGCGCGGGTGACCCATGATCAGATTGTGGGTTTGTATCAAGAGGCTGTGGTTGCATCCGGCGACGAAATGATGGGATTGTGGAGCCGCCCGATACGTCCGGGCGCCTTAAAGCTTCTTTGCGCCTCCGCGCACGGCGCATCGTCCTTGTCAGCGGCGTTATTTCGCTTCATTTCATTCTGGAATCTTCTTCTGGATGATTTCTCCATGACAATGGATCACCAAGGGGAATCCTTGCGGATTTCTCTTGTCTCACGTGATGGCGCAACAGCGAACAGATTTGGGCATATGCTTTTGCTCAAATTAACGCATGGTGTTGCCTCTTGGCTTGTTGGATTTGAATTGCCGTTGCGCGATGTTAGTTTTGGTTTTGATCGGCCCGAATTTGCTGAAGATTACCCTGTTCTGTTTCCTGCACCCATTCAGTTTGGGCAGGCATGTTCTTCCATCACGTTTGGCGCAAACCAGAGCAAACTATCTGTGGCAGGCAGTGAAGCTGAAATGCAGGAATTTTTGCTCCGCGCCCCGCGTGATTGGATTTTTACCAGCTTGCGCGAACACACCCTGCCAATGCGGGTGCGAGAAATGCTGTTGCGCTCAGATCAGTTGGAAACAGGTCTAAAAGAAACCGCAAGGCTGCTACACCTGACCCCGCGCACTTTGATGCGGCGACTGGATGCCGAGGCCACATCATTCCAAAGCATCAAGGATGGTTTGCGTCGTGACATCGCCATTCGGGACCTGACGAATAGCCCCAAAAGCATTGAGGCGATTTCCCAAGATACAGGATTTGCCTCTGCCGCCAATTTCCACCGTGCCTTCAAAAGGTGGACAGATATGACGCCTGGGGCTTATCGCAAATTGTCGCGCTCCAATGTCCCAAGGCGTGGGGCTCTGGGCTAGGCTCCATGAGGTTGATTGAGCTTATGCGTTCAAGCGGTCTGCGTGCCAACCCACATAATCTGCTGGGAAGGTCATGTTGCATTCTTTCCATTTGGATTACGTCGTATCCGTATTGGAAGGGTTGTTCGGTTGACGTCAAAATGCCCGGTTTTTTCTAAAAGCGTACTCAAATTAGGACAGCCATATGTCCGTGTGTCAAAATCAGGATTGTTGGCTACGAGCTTTTGCCCCACCGTACCAAGATTATACCAGCCGTCTTCTGTTTCGATGCCTTGAAGGGCTGTCCTTATTAAAGGAACAGCTTTTGACGGCGGTTCTTTGCTGGCAGAAGGAACTTCGCGCACGGGCCCATCGGTGCTTTTAAGTGTTTCTGCTGCCGGAGAGGATTTCGCTTTACTTTTTGCACTGCTGTCGGTTTCAGAAACGCCAATATTTTCAATGAACACAAACCGCCTGCAGGCCTTGCGAAAAGCTGCAGGTGTTTTGCGTTCGCCAATCCCATAAACTGGCTGGCCATGCTCACGAATCCGGCTGGCAAGGCGGGTGAAATCACTATCAGAAGAAACCAGAACAAATCCATCGACATGACCAGAATGCAGCAAGTCCATTCCATCAATGACAAGCGCAATGTCAGAAGCGTTCTTGCCAACTGTGTTTGCAGGTTGATGTATCGGCACGATTGCGTGGTCGGCCAAGGCAGCCGACCAGCTTTTTAGGCCTCCCGCCGAAAAATCACCATAGATGCGCCGAACACTCGCTTCGCCAAAAGATGCGATCTCGGTAAAAATCGCATTCACGTGTTTTGCAGAGATATTATCTGCATCAATAAGGACCGCCAGTAATGGGATTTTTTCAGTCATCAATAAACCACGACCCCGCGAATGGATTTTCCTTGGTGCATCAGGTCAAACCCCTTGTTGATGTCCTCCAGCGGCATGGTGTGGGTGATCATGGGGTCGATCTCGATTTTTCCCTCCATGTACCAGTCAACAATTTTTGGAACATCCGTGCGGCCACGCGCGCCGCCAAAGGCCGTGCCGCGCCAGGAGCGGCCTGTCACCAGTTGGAAAGGACGGGTTGAAATCTCGGCCCCCGCAGGCGCAACCCCGATGATGATGCTTTCACCCCAGCCTTTGTGCGCGGCCTCAAGGGCGGTGCGCATCACGCCGACATTGCCGGTGGCGTCAAACGTGTAATCCGCGCCGCCATCGGTCAGTTCAACCAGATGGGCGACCAGATCACCCGAGACTTTGGTGGGGTTCACAAAATCGGTCATGCCAAATTGCGTGGCCATCGGAATGCGACCGTCGTTCAGATCCACACCAACGATTTGGTCGGCCCCTGCCATCCGCAGCCCTTGCACCACGTTCAAACCAATGCCGCCCAGACCAAACACAATCGCGGTGCTGCCGATCTCGACTTTGGCGGTGTTGATCACGGCGCCAATGCCGGTGGTGACGCCGCAACCGATGTAGCAAATTTTGTCAAACGGGGCGTCTTTGCGCACTTTGGCCAGCGCAATTTCGGGCACAACTGAGTGGTTGGCGAAGGTCGAGCAGCCCATGTAATGCAGGATCGGCGTGCCATCCAGCATCGAGAACCGGCTGGTGCCATCGGGCATAACGCCGGCCCCTTGGGTGGTGCGGATGGATTGGCACAGGTTGGTTTTGGGGTTCAGGCAATAGTCGCAGGTCCGGCATTCCGGCGTGTAAAGCGGGATCACGTGATCGCCGACTTCCAGCGTGGTCACGCCGGGGCCAACTTCGACAACAACGCCCGCGCCCTCATGGCCGAGAATGGCCGGGAACATGCCTTCGGGGTCGTCACCGGACAAGGTGAACGCATCCGTGTGGCACAGCCCTGTCGCCTTGATCTCAACCAGAACCTCGCCGGCCTTGGGACCCTCAAGGTTCACTTCCATGATCTCCAACGGCTTCCCCGCCTCAATCGCAACTGCTGCTCGTGTTCGCATGAACGACCCTCCAAATTATATATTTTGCTCAAAATGAAGGACTGCAGTGCAGGATGCAACTGAAATGATCGCGAAACTTGTCAACCGATAAGCAGTGCGATTGGCCCTGTGTTAGAGCCTGTTTGCGATGCCCAGTGCAGATCCGATAATGCCCAAAATTGTGCTGGCTTTAGTAACCGGTGATTCCGTGGCCAAAACCGTATCATTCGGGTTGATCTGGAAGCTGCGTGACGCAAACAACCCATCGGCACTGGTCAGGTCAAAAACAAAGATTACCTGCTGCATTGCAGGGCCTTTGCCGTCCGTGCGCAAGGCACGTGCTGGATAATCCCGCAGCACCAGCACGCCCTTTAGATCAGCGCGGCTATCCGTCAAGCCGCCAATCATCGAGAGCGCCTCGATCGCGGTGATTCTTTCCTTGTCAAAGTAGACCAAACTCTCGGTTCCGGTGGCTCCAAGGGCGGTGAAATACCGTTTGTCTTCTTGGACCAGAATTTTGTCATTGCCGCGCAAGATGATATTTTTCGAGGCGTCTGAGAACAAGGCTGCCGCCGGAGTCTCATAGGTTTTGCCATCCCGTATCAGACGCACCAGCGGGTTACGCAAAGTTGGAGAAATGCCGCCACCCAATGCCAGTAGGCTAAGGATAGAATAGTTTCGGTCAGGCAGTGGATAGGTGCCAGGTTTGGCAACACCCGTCACCAGATCAGCAGAGTTTTGTTTACCCGGCACCACTGACAGCTGGACCTGTGCGGATGCAGCGATGGTGATAATCGATTCTTGAATAGTGCTGCGGGCTTGGGACGGTGTTTTCCCGACAACCGAGACTTTGTTCAGGTAGGGAATGAATATGGTGCCCGCGGATGAAACAACCAGATTTGGCATGCTCACAAGTTTTTGGGTTTCCGGTGCCAGCAGCGAGTTTTCCTGACTGTCCCAAATGACCAAATTCAGGGTGTCGCCCGCACGGATCACTGTGCTGTTTGGCCCACGCCCGCTGCGCAACCAATGATAATGTCCCGCCCAGCCCGTCACAGGCCATGCCGCCAGCTGCGCCATATTGCTGCGGGACACATTCACCACCGAAAAGGTCGGCTCTTGGGCATTCTTTTCTTTGACAATCTCAGAAGAAAGCGCTGCGCCGCGTGGCAGGCTGCAAGCTGTCAGAGACGCCACACACAACGCCAAAAGCGCTATTCTTATCGTGTGCAACAATTGAATCCCCCACAGATTGCATTCTTCGGGCCAACCTATACGGCAATCAACTGATTGTTAATAGGTTTGATGCCTTTGCCACGCGAAAATCTGCGATTTACGCCCGCACCAGTTTTTCATAGTCCTCTGCGATATCACGGGCCATAGCGCCAACTTCAAAATTGTAATCACCGATCTGGCCAACGGGAGTCACTTCGGCGGCCGTTCCAGTCAGCCAGCATTGCTCAAAGCCTTCCAATTCGTCCGGCATGATGTGGCGCTCAATCACCTTGATGCCTTTTTCTTGTAGCCGGGTGATTACTGTCTGGCGAGTAAGGCCGTTTAAAAAGCAATCAGGCGTTGGGGTGTGGACTTCGCCGTCTTTCACGAAAAAGATGTTGGCGCCTGTCGCTTCGGCCACATAGCCACGATAGTCAAACATCATCGCATCGGAACAGCCTTTGGCCTCGGCGGCGTGTTTGGACATGGTGCAGATCATATAAAGACCAGCGGCCTTGGCGTGGCAGGGGATGGTTTCGGGCGACGGGCGTTTCCATTTTGAAATATCCAATTTGGCGCCCTTGGTTTTGGCGTCGCCGTAATAGGCACCCCATTCCCATGCTGCGATGGCCAGATGGACAGGGTTGCGGGCCGATGCGACCCCCATGTCTTCGCCAGCGCCGCGCCATGCAACCGCACGAACATAGCCATCGGATAGGCGCTCGGCGCGCAGAACTTGCTGTTTTGCGCCCTCAATTTCGTCCACAGTCCACGGGATTTGAAAGTCGATGTAGTTGGCGGATTTATGTAGGCGTTCCGAGTGATCGCGGCTGCGGAAAATTTTGCCGTTATAGGCGCGTTCGCCTTCAAACACGCTGGAGGCATAGTGCATCGCATGGGTCAGGATATGGACCTTTGCGTCGCGCCAAGGCACCATCGCGCCATCCATCCAGATTGTTCCATCGCGGTCATCATATGCACCAGACATGGTATTTCCCTTTTCTAATCGTCGCGTAGTCCGCGGTTTGGTTTGCATTAGTTGCGCAAAATAGGTCCGGTTGGGACATAATATTGCGCGAAATCTGCCGATTGTTACGAATTGATTCTTGGAAAGTCAACAACACTGACGTAAAATCATTCAAGCGAACCAAAAAGTGATCAGGGGGATTTTTGTGCAGGAAGCAAGATCAGGCGGCGAAGCGTTGCTGTTTCTAACGGACGAGCAATTGCGCAAAGGTATCGAGGCGATGTTTTTCGCCTATCGCGGCTTTACCGCCGATCCTGACCGGATATTGAACAACTATGCCTATGGGCGCGCCCACCACCGCGCAGTGCATTTCATCCACCGCAGCCCGGGAACAACAGTGAACAATCTGTTGGGCATTCTGGGGGTGACCAAGCAATCGCTGAATCGTGTTTTGCGCACATTAATCTCGGACGGATTGGTCGAAAGCCGTGTCGGTACCAAAGACAAACGCGAACGTCATTTGTACCTGACCCAAGAGGGCGCCACACTGGAGCGCGAATTGTCTGATGCACAACGCAAACGCATGCGCGATGCATATCGTGCTGTGGGGCCCGATGCTGTTGCAGGGTTTCGTAAAGTATTAGAAGCGATGATGGAGCCGGAATTGCGTCGGTACTTTAAGGCTCTGAAGGATGATGAATGATGAATGAATTGCCCGAAGCCCATTTGCTGATTGTCGATGATGATGAACGCATTCGTGGATTGTTGCAGAAATTCCTGATTCGTCACGGGTTCTGGGTAACGGCGGCGCGTGACGCGGAACATGCGCGGCGAATTTTGTCGGGGCTTGAGTTTGATCTAATCGTGATGGACGTGATGATGCCTGGCGAAGACGGTATTAGCCTGACACGGAGTTTGCGCAGCACGGGTGTTGGCACGCCGATCTTGTTGCTGACGGCCAAGGGTGACACCGAAGATCGGATCGCGGGACTGGAAGCAGGGGCGGATGATTATCTGTCCAAGCCGTTTGAACCCAAAGAGTTGCTGTTGCGGATCAACGCAATTTTGAGGCGGGTTCCGACAGATGATGCGGTGAATGAGGGGCCAAAAGTGCTGCACCTAGGTCCCGTGCGCTACAACGTGGAGCGCGGCGAGATGTGGCGTGGTGAGGAGCTGGTTCGGCTTACCGCCACAGAATCGGCGCTGATGAAGATTTTCTCGGATCACGTGAATGAACCTGTCAGCCGTGCCAAATTGGTCGAAGATCTGGGCCGTGACACCGGCCAAGCCCAAGAACGCGCCGTGGATGTTCAGATCACCCGTTTACGGCGCAAGATTGAGCAAGACCCGAAACAGCCGCGCTATATGCAAACCGTGCGCGGGGCTGGATACATGCTGGCGCCGGACTAGGCGCTAGTTCCCCAAATCACATTCTTTGGGGGCTTCACCATTCCAATCGTCAATCGGTCCACCACGCGACTGGGTTCTAAAATTGGTTTTGATGTCGTGATTGGCCCCCGTCAGCCGCTCGCCTTTGCCGTTTAAAAGGTTAACGTCGCAACCAATTGAGAGGTCTAGGTCAAGCGTGTCGTAGGAATCATAGGTATATCCCGCCATTACGAACGCTTTGTTACGCCACGCCAAGGTCAGGGTTTGATGCCAGCGATTACGGCCAATTGAATCGTTCATAGAATGCACCTGCAGCGAGCCATGAGCGGTGACAGACAGCTCGGGCTTTTGGCCAATCCCGCCTACCCAAACCACTGACGGTGCATTGGCGCGCAGCTTTAAGTCACCGTTGGTCTGTCGCACCCAAATGTTCAGATCCGCGTCAAGCGTTTCGCTGTTTTGGGTCAACTCAACGTGGTCGCGCAATCCGTCTCCGGTTAAGTCGGCACTGAGAGTTGTCGTGAATTCTTGGGCAAAGGCAGTGATGGGCAAAAACAGCAGGAAGGCGATCAAAATGCGCATGGGTAAAATCCTTTTGTGTTCTAAACTTGTTTGGGGGGCAGTATTGTCCTAGCGTCCCTAAATGACCACATTATTTTTGTCCCATCCCGATTGTTTGCAACATATCACGCCGCAGGGTCACCCTGAACAAGTGGCGCGCATGGCGCATG
>Ga0209633_10000341_pt1 | contig 55654 bp, 62 predicted proteins | sample Cruoilmetagenom1_FD_187290 | JGI IMG/M metagenome (GOLD analysis project Ga0209633, IMG submission 187290) | Oil polluted marine microbial communities from Coal Oil Point, Santa Barbara, California, USA - Sample 1 (SPAdes) (version 2) | ecosystem: Environmental > Aquatic > Marine > Oil seeps ... | reverse complement strand
CTAACTTGCTGGAATATCCCGATGCACTGCCATTAGTTATTTTGCATTTTTTTTGCACATAATCAACGGATGCCTTGATGAATCCAGCTAACGATATTTTTGCTTTAATTTTTATATTGTTTGTAACAACTTTACTGTTGTCATCTTCTCTCTCAATTTCCCCAATACTTTCGACCTCAGCAAACTCTGATGAACATAAGTCATAATAGTCTAACACATCAAGCGGATTTTCACAAAAATGGAAACCATTTTCACATAATATAGGCTTGCTGCTTATTTTATACTCTTTACCTTCCTCATACTGGAAGTTTCTACACTTAAGCCCTTTATTAAATGCTTTATATCCAACAACTACTTTATTATTTTTTTCTTTCATAACAACCCCACTCCGTTACAGTTAGTACATTTATGAATGTTCGGATCATTTACTTTTCCGGTATCACCACTCCCCTCACAATCCGAACATATTCTTTCTTTACCTTCATCAATTATCTGGTCAACATTTTCTTTAAGTCGAAATATGTTTGCAGAGGTTGTTTTGAGGTTTTCCAGTGACCTAAAGAAACTTGATTGGTCAAACGAGTTAAGTACATTGTTTTCATCATCACTTAACTCTGTGAGGTTAACAACAAACTTATCGTTTTGCTTTTTTGGCGTATTATCTGACTTTTTGACATTATTAGTTATAAACCTACTATTAATATCAGTATGAATATCAATTAATGTCTCTATCCCTTCCATTGCTGGGTTTTTCCGGAAAGGATCGTAGGTGTCTAAATTATTCTGTTCCATTGTACTCTACTCCCAAATATTGATAAATTGATGGTACTACTACTTTTGTTATCTTTTGTCCGTCTAACAAGAAGGCCTTTATCAAACCTTCGTTAATAAGGTGATTCACTTGAGAAGGATCACAATCAAGTCTGTGTGCAGCTTCTTGTCTGCTGCAGAGAAACTTTTCCCCAAATTGTTTATTCTTCGGTCTTCTCACCTTTTCCGTTCCCATTATTTTCTATAACAATCGTTATTGCATCGGACATATTGCTAACCTTCAACTTTTTATACATCCTATGTCCTGCCTTCCTTGCTGAATCGGGTTCTATTCCCATTTCGTCCGCAATTTCTTTCCAGCTTGGATTTACTCCATGATTTATTCTGTTATAGTCCAGGATAAAATTAATCATCCTTTGTTGACTATTAGTTATTTCTTGTTTTAGATTTTCATGTCTTAGTCTTAAATTCTCTTCATTTTTTCGGTCATTTTTATTTAACAAGTAACTTATCAGCACCCCAAGCCCTACTATTACTGCAACCATAATACTAGTATCAGGCACGTTTCCACCTATAATTTTTTAATAAAACTATTGTTATAACCACAAGAGAAATGTTGTATACAATTGCGTGTAAGCGAGAAAGTCCGCTAAACTCAAAATACTCAATCGATGCGACTAAAATTGCACCGGATGCGTGACTGACCAACAAAGCCACCGATAGAATGTTTGGAGAAAACCCAAAGAAGCCTTCATATTTATTCTTAGCTATTGCTAGCCCACAGAAAAATGCAATGCTAAGATTTGAGGCAACACTAGACCTAGACGCAAATTCATCACTAAATGCCGAAACTATTCCTAGCGAACCTTCAATCACACAATATGCTGAAAGTGCCAGAATTGCTGTTTTATATTTTTCAGCCCACAGGTTTAATAAGGGAGCCAAAATCAAAATTTCTAAAATTGAATAGATTGGATAAAGGAAAAGATTATTTGTTCCAGTAGAAGTCAGAATTGATTGTATAACTTGAGCTAAGGTTGCAATCAAAAGGTAAGAACACATTAGGGTAGTTTCTAATCCTTTAGTTTTAACTACCCTGTAAATGCTGGCGCTTAATGCGATTGCACTAAATATAATAGTTACTATTGCTGGCCAAAAGGACATTGTTGTTACCCTTAGTTATAGCAATTTGGTGGACAAGGGTCAATAAGCTGAAGGGAATATTCACCAACCTTTGATCCCACCGAATTAGTTATTGATAAAACAAAAGTGCTATCTTTTGATTCTTTTTCACCTTCCTCAATTAATAAATCTGTAGCTCCTAATTCTTTTTGATTAACCATTTCTTCTACTTGATTTGCGGCTAAAGTAAAATCCCCTTCCTTAACCCCAGAATCTAAGCGCGACAGCACAGGATTATCATTCCTATCAAAACTAACATTGAATAATTTTCCTTTTTGATTTTGCAATACTTTTTTAACTTCATCAAGATCAACCGTCCACTTATTGGAGACATATTTAGAAGCCACTTGCCTTGAAACATATTCTTCTCCTTCCGCTATTGTTACCTTGTGATTTTTTTGTGCTACAGTTACGATTGAAAAAAAACATAAAGTCAGAAAAATTACCTTTTTGAACATTTTTGCTCCTCTATTTATTAGTTTTAAGTTAAGTGTCCACAAAATGTACTTAATTTAGGGACATTTTGGGTCTTTATAAATAGTACTAATAATTTTACATTTATTTTAAATTTTATCATAATAATTTACAACCTAACTATGACTTTTTGTTGCATTATAAATATCAATTTGTTGCCTGAGAAACCTATTAGTAATGACTTCTATGTTTCTTTCTTCAGAAATAGCAATTGCTTTGATTGTTTCTGCAACATCTAGCTCAGCCCTTAAAGTTCTGTAGTCTTTTCTATGGTGTTGAGATTTAGTGGTTGTTTCGTTATTTTGCTTATTTCGCATTGTAATATTTTGTAAAGTTTTATAAATCGTTGAATGCAATATAACGCAACTATCATATTTTGTCAAGAAAAAAATATTGATACGTCATAACTTATTATTTTCAAAGGAAATAAAATAACGATATGGTCATGTACGAAGGATTTGGGGAACGTTTAAGAGAGTTCGCTAAAAGTGAATTCAAAAATGTTAATGGTCTGATAAGCGCTACTGGCATCCCCCAAGCACAGATGTCTAGGTACATCAACGAAAAAGAGGAACCAGGTAAAAAAATTTTTGAAAAACTTTTGGCAGCTGGTTGTGATATTAATTGGCTATTGGGTGGTGGTGAATATAAAAAACAAGATGATACTGGTATGAGTATGACCATCAATAATTCAAATAATGAAGTAGTAGAACAACCAGATAACAAAATTTACAAGGATCAAATAGAGCTATTGAAGGAAAATAATAAATTATTGCAAGAAAAAATTGAGAGGTTGGAACAAAAAAGTTGATACTTGAATATTACCCTAAAATGATCTATTTTTAGTTAAGGGTTTCGGGGGACTTCCACACATTTTATTGTGAGCATGGAGACCCAATGTCAGGTAATAATATTCAAATCAGAGAGTTCAACTATAATTCTCCTAAAAGTAATGAAGAGCAGGAGAATCTTTCCAAAATCAATCTCAAATTAAATTTCCTTTCAGTAGTAGTGTTTCTTAATTTTTTGCTTTTACTTTATGTTGTCTTTTGGAATTAACGAAGTAAGCTTTTTATATCAAAACCCTAATAAAATGAAATTACTAAAGTTATTATTGGTATTGTACTGCATTTCATTTTTTGCATGTGCAGGTACAAAATTAATTTCATATGTAGACCCAGGTTTTTTTAATGTATCTTATGATACGTTCCTCGTTTCAGTTAATAATGCCTCACTAGAAACAAGAATAGATGTTGAAACTGCACTGGTTTTAGCTTTTAAGGAAATGGGAATAAAAGCATATAGAGCTATTCGTTTGTTTCCTCCAACCAGGTCATATACAGTTGAACAAGTTACTGGCAAACTAAATCGGTATAAAATACAAGCAGTGCTTTTTATCAATCCTGGAGAGAGTGGATCTATTAGTGAATATATTCCTAAATATGGCGAAGAGACAAAAACTGAAGGTAGTGCGACGATCATAGGAGATCGTATTAACTACAATGAAACAAGTAAAACAAGTCATAAGTTCGGTGGATTTACAGTTGAGAAGCTTTTTGCAAATTTTAGTGCTAGTGTTCTTGACGTCAAAACTGAAAGTAAAGTTTGGTTAGCGGAGTCTCAAACTGGTGGAAATGCGTTCGCTGGGAGACAAACAATAGTTGAATCTTTTTGTGAAAGCATGGTTGAAAAATTAATCAATGATGGTGTAGCAAAAAAACAAGGAGAAAACTTTTAATGGCAAGTTTGTATGCTAAAGGTGGATATATTTATATTTCCATCTACCTCCCCAATGGAGAAAGGGAACAAAAATCAACAAAGATAAAAGATAATCGAGAAGGTTGGATAAAGGCTCGTAAATTACAGAAAGAAAAAGAGATTGAACTAGCCAAACCTATTCCGGTTGTGATAGCTGATCTTACGCTTGCCGAAGTAGAAAAGAGATTTAAGAGACATAATTTTGATAAAGCAAAAAGCACCGTTCTTGGTTATGAAGTTATTACAAACTATCTTAAACAGTTTTTTGGAGACAAGAAAAAAGTTAGAAGTATTACTAAGGAAGATATTATTGACTTTAAGGATTTTCTCAAAGGAATTAATAGTAATATTACTAGTGGCAAACTTAGTCAAAATACTATCGCTTCTTATTTTAGAAGCTTAAAATCGTTTTTTAATTTCCTTATTGATAATGGATTTTATGTTGATAAGAATCCGGTGCCTAGACTTAAAACTGAAGAGAGACCAATAGAAACAATCCCAAATGATCATTTTAAGTTGATTCTCGCATACCTCAAAGGCCGGAGTAAGGATCAGTACAGAATAATTCGTATGCTCCAACTTACAGGTAAGAGAGTAAATGAAATTCTTTCTCTAAAATGGGAAGATGTGTATTTTGAGGAAAAACTAATCAAGCTGCACAACAAAAAGGCCAAAAAACAAGAATTAATTCCTATGCACAAAAAACTCAGAGAATTTCTTGAACCCTGGAGCAAGGTAAAGGGAAGACAGAAAAAAGGAAAAATATTTCCATATAAATCTCACCATTCTCTCGGTTTTTGGAAAAGAACACTTGCAAATCTTAAACTACCACAATACAAACTTCACTCCATAAGAAAAACTTTTGTCACAAGGTTGGTGCACAAAAGCGTTCCAATATTTGATGCTAGTAAAATTACAGGCCAAAGCATTTCAACAATGATACAATTTTATGCTAAGGTTGATGTAAATATTCTGAACAAGCAGTTAGATGATGCCTTCAAAGAAGATTAAAGTGAAGATTTAAATAGTAGCGAAAAAGTACCTTTTTTTACATGACATAAAAAGGGATCACGTGATTTTAGCTCAAAATCGAACTTTTAATTTTTGGTGTTTTTGTGGATATTTTCAATGATTTTATTTGTTTTTGGCTTGTTTTCGACCTTTTTATCCGTGCTCCTCAAAATTCAGCTATCCGACCCCCAGTCAAGTACGCTACCGGACTGCGCCACGTTCCGAATATTATATCTTAGAACGTAAATCTACTAAAAAGTTTCTTAATTCTTCAAGATCCTTTTTAATATCCCGCTTTTCGTCAGGTGAGATTTTATTTGCTGTGATTGTTTCATTTTTTGGTTTAGCGCTAGAAGAAAGGTTTTTTAATTCCGTTGGATCACTTAAGATTTTTTTTGCACCTTCAATTGTATATTTTTCTTCACGAAGCAGGTTCTTAATCAATAAAATCATTTTGATATCTTTATTGGTATAGATTCTATTACCGGCGCGATTTTTAGAAGGCTTTAGCTGCTCAAATTCAGTTTCCCAATATCTTAAGATATATTGTTCAAGATCTGTCAGTTTACTTACTTCAGAAATTGAATAATATAATTTTTTTAACCCGAAATCTTTCATAATTAACCTTGATTTATGCTTTAGCCAAAATATATAAAGTGTTTAGAAATAGCAAGTTCTGAGATTAATTTAATTTTTTAGTTGAAACAACCAATCTATTTATATCTTTTACATATCTACCAATAATAAAGCAAATGATTTAGCGTTCAAACTAGGTGGGGATAATTATTCGTTTTCATGAATTTTCAACGACAAGATTATCTTATTTTATTGATATAGGTCGCTATGGAAATATACATGCATATGCAATTGAGTGTATAAGCGTTAGGTTTTAAGCTATTTATACTGTTTAGCAATTAAAATGACAATTGCTGCATATAAATTTGAATGATTTTCTTCGAATCAATTTCTATTTGGTGAGTAAATATATGGCAGCCAGATAACTGTTTTCTTTAAAACCGGAAATATAGCCATCTGTACTTTGTGTTGTGATCATTTTTTGTCTGAAATCTTCTCTTGAAGATATAAGTGAAAGGTGCACCTCGATTTTGGGTATAGTGATTATCTCAAGTGAATCTTTAATTGCAACCGATGTGTGGGTATATCCCCCCGGATTAATAATAAGGGCATCAAAAGAATTGGGAGCATTTTGAATTTGCGAAATGATTTCCCCCTCTATATTGCTTTGATAAAATGAAAATTCATGTTCAGGAAACTCTGAAGTAACGAGATTTTCTAAATCATCTAGTGAAAAACAACCATATTGTTCAGGATCTCGTTTCCCTAACATATTTAGATTGGGACCATTAATGATTAATATTTTCATTTCGTTTCATCCATTTCTTCAATAATTTCTCTTAATTTGGGCGGGAGATAAATATCATCAACACCTAATTCTTTTAGAGCTGCCGATAGAGTTATTACCTTTCTCTGAGTTGTTGAAAGCTTATTAATCACAATAATTTTACTATCTTTAACTAAACAATACCCGCCTTTAAAATCTCCACGTTCAAATCTTACCCTTGCTCCCATTTGCGAAGCAAGCGATTTTAAATCGTCTAATACGGTTTCAAATTCTTTTTCTTTTATTTTCATTATTATTGTAAAGCTAATCGCAAACACTAAAATAACAAATTTTTAACTACTTTTTAGAATAGATTATGAATATAGCATCCATCGATATTGGATCGAATACAGTACTATTATTAATTGCATCCATTAGGGATAATAAACTATTCCCGATTCTTAATCAATATTTCAGTCCCCGACTAGGGAAAGGATTAAAAATTGGAGGTCAAATATCTCAAGAAAGAATAAGCAAATTAATTGATGTGCTAAATCATTATAAAAAGTTAATTGAAAAACATACCTGCCAAAAAACAATAATTACTGCTACAAACGCTATGAGAATTGCATCCAATTCTCAGGAAATAATTGATATTGTTAAAAATAGTTTAAAAATGGATATAGAAATTATTTCCGGCGATGATGAAGCAAAGCTATCGTATTTGGGAGCAGCATCAACTGTCCCGGATATTAGTGAAAAAGTAGTTATTGATATCGGAGGTGGAAGTACGGAAATTATATATGGTAACGAAAAAGAAATATTATTTAAAAAAAGTTTTCAGACTGGGGTTGTTAGTCTGACAGAAGAATTTCTAAATACTTTTCCATACAATAAAGATAACCTTCAAAATGCTTACGGCTATATAAATAATGTTTTTTCAATTTTGAAGGAAACTATTCCTCGTAAAGTACCTACTATTGCTGTTGCAGGAACACCAACTACACTTTCTTGTATCAATCAAAATCTTAAAACTTATGATGAAAAAAAGGTGGAATCTTCAATAATAACTTCTGATGAGTTAAATGAGCTTTTTAATAGATTAAATAAACTGTCTGGCGAACAAATAAAAACAAAATTCGGAGAGGTTGTAAATGGAAGAGAAGATGTATTATTTTCCGGAACACTGATATTACGGCACATTATTAGAGAAATATTAGTTGATAAAATTATTGTTAGCGGTAGAGGCTTAAGATATGGAAATATAATAGGTTATGTCAGTATATTTAAATAAGAATATACGGAATAAATAATATTTCGATTACTATCATTAAGTACAATAAAAATGTAAAAACAGCAGATGCCTTGTTAGAATTTGTTTGCAAATTAAATCCTTTGTAGATAATAACTACACTCCAAATGAACATAATACCTTCAAACAAAACTAAAACATAAGCGATATTACTTTTAATAATAAACGGTGATGGATTAAAAATAAACCAGTGTATTCCAAATATTCCATATTCAACCGGGGTGAGAAAAAAAAGGGAAAATAAAATTGGAGTAAATGAATAAACAACAATAGCTAGATTATCTTTAAAGCGTGTTTTTTGTTTTTTATTTATTATAGTAAATAATTTAACAAAAAATAAAATACTGAAAGTATATATAGCAAAAAGTATTAGAAAATTATAAAATTGGTAATTCGAATTTGGTAAGTTCTTTTCTAACAGCGATTGAGTAAACGCAGATAAAATAAATAACTTTGTACTTAAAAATATTAGAAGAAAACTCACAAAATTTTTATGTTCTGCATAAATAATATTTACTAAAGCTTTTTTGGGACTCTCAAATAATCTCCAAAACGTGCTCCATAGATCAATATTAACAACCGTTGCTCTAATATAATGTTTACATTTTCCACAATTCGTATAATATAATGGATTCGTTTCGCCGCAATTTGTACATATATTTTGACTAAGATTTGTCATAAACCTATTCTTAATCTAAGTTCCGGTTTGTGAGTATAATTATTTAGGCCAACATCAAAATCAAATAAATGAGCATCTACATAAGCATCTATAAGGTTTAAGAAATAAGTCAATCCCAAATAAACAGCAAATAAATCTCTGTCATCCCTGTAAAAATCTCTAAAATCCTTATAACTGCTATTACCATTAGACGTTTCGGAAAGACTATTGTTATATAAATCTCTATATTGCTGGTATAAATCATCTCGATCCAACCAAACATATATAAACCATGCCGAGACACCCCAAACAATTGGAATTTTCCAATAAGACTCATTATAAAACTGACCCCAACCGGGTAGCAAAGCACTTCTCAGCATGGCTCCCATGGGTGATTTTTGCATCGTAAACCCTGAATCACTAAGAGATTGGTTTGTTTTTTCCAGATCAGCAGATTGACAGTAAGAGTTTACGGAGACTAAAGTCAGAATAAATAATATGTTAATAATTAGACTTTTCAATTAAACTGAATAACTCAAATAATCTTTCAAATTCATCATTAGAATAAAAATCAATTGTAATATGCCCCATTCCATCTTTCTTTTGTCGGCATGTTACCTTTGTTCCTAAAATATTCCTTAATTTATTTTCAATATCACTTTGGGAAATTAATTCTTTATCATCAATATGGCTACTTTGTATACGTTTTTCTTTCTTCTCCTGCCCTATTTTTCTTACAAGTTGTTCTACTTTTCTTACCGATAAATGATCCTTAATTATTTTTCTTAAAATACTTTCTTGCATTGTTTCATCATCAACATTTATTAATGCTCTAGCATGACCGGAAGATATTTCGTCCCTAATTACTGAATCTTGAATATTTTTTGGTAATTTTAATAATCTCAGCGAATTAGTAATTGTTGTTCTATCCTTACCAACTTTATCCGAAACCTGCTCTTGCGAAAGATTACATTCTTCAATAAGTCTTTTATACGCGTATGCAATTTCAATAGGATTTAATTTTTCTCTCTGAATATTTTCAATTAAAGCTAATGCAACCATAGCTTCTTTTGATTCAACAATAATTATATATGCAGGTATTGTAGTATATCCAATTTCTTTACAAGCTCTTAATCTTCTTTCACCGGAAATTAGTTCATAATTTCCATCAGTTGCTCTTCTGACCGTGATTGGTTGAATTAGTCCGTTTTGCAAAATCGAATGCTTCAACTCTTCTAAAGTTTTGGGATCAAACTCGGCTCTCGGTTGAAATGGATTTGGTTTTATATTTCTAATTTCTATTTTTACCAGGATATCTTGTGAAGAACCATCATCGGATTGAAGATTTGGATTAGTAATATCAACAGGCTTACTAAGGTCTTCTTGAGTTTTTGGATTAATTAAAGCATCCAATCCCCTTCCTAACCCTGGGCGAATTTTATTCATAAACGTTTCTCATTTAGTTATTGCTGCATCTGCTAATTACTTCGGATGCAAGTGAAATATAGTTCTTTGCTCCTGTTGAAATAGCATCGTATAAAATTACCGGTTTGGCATGACTTGGAGCTTCAGAAATTCTCACATTTCTGTGAATAATACTATTAAATACTTTTTCACCAAAATATTTTTTCACTTCATCCACAACCTGATTGGAAAGGTTTAGTCTTTGATCATACATTGTAAGAAGAACTCCATTAATAGCCAAATTTTGATTTAACTGTTTTCTTACAATATTAATTGTATTTAATAGCTGGCCCAATCCTTCTAATGCAAAATACTCGCATTGCACTGGAATAATAACAGAATCTGAAGCGGTAAGTGCATTTAATGTTAACAAACTGAGCGATGGCGGACAATCAATAATGATAAAATCATAATCTAAAACACTATCTTTTAATGCTTCTTTCAACAATTTTTCTCTATTCTCAAAAGAAACAACTTCAATCTCAGCTCCAACAAGATCTATTGTTGACGGTAAAATATCTAAATTGGGCATATAAGTATTTATAATACAATCAGGAATACTTTCCGACCCTATAATTACATCATAAATAGATTTCTCACAATCGTAAATTCCCAACCCATGTGTTGAATTGGCCTGAGGATCAATATCAATCAACAATGTTTTGTATTCGGCAGCCGCAATAGATGCAGATAAATTGATTGCAGTGGAAGTTTTACCTACTCCCCCTTTCTGATTTGTAATAGAAATAATTTTTGTCATAAATTTCCGTAATCTAAACTTATTTAATAAACAATTTTTTATCCGATGCTACAAGTCAATTTCGGAGCCATATTCCAGAACTTTGCAATTATAATGCAGTTCTTCTACTTTGGATTTAAATTCATTAGGATCAGCTGTAATTGGCGGCCATGTGTTATAATGCATTGGAATACAAACCTTGGGTTTAACAAATTCAACAGCTTTAAGGGCATCATTAATTCCCATAGTAAAATTATCTCCGATTGGTAAAAGCATGTAATCAATACTATCTAATTCACCAATTAATTTCATGTCTAAAAACAGCCCTGTATCACCAGTATTATAAATTGTTTTTCCATCAATAGTTAATAAAACACCGGCAGGTTCTCCGGCATATGTTCCCTCCGGAGTCTGAGACCCATGATGAGCAATTGTGAATTTTAATCTTCCGAATTCAAAATTATAAGCACCGCCTATATGCATATTATGAGCATTAAATCCTTTTTCCGCACAATAATTTGCCAATTCATTAACGCAAATAAATAGCGGATTTGTTCTTTTTGCAATTTTAAAAGCATCCCCAACATGATCACCATGACCATGAGTTAAAACAATAAAATCAGCTTTTTCAATTTCATCGGATTTGACAGGTGAAGTCGGATTATCATCTAAAAACGGATCAATTAAAATAATTTTTCCGGAATCTGTTTTTACCTGAAATGCTGAGTGTGAAAAATAACGCAGTTTCATATTTTCACCTTAATTTTATTGATAGCAAAATATACTAATATTTTATTTGAGTGTATTACAAAAGTTATGCTTTTAGAATTACTTTCACAAATCCCAAGATTGTTGGTAAAGTTTTCATCTTGCTGCCATCATTATGATAGACAGTAGTTATGGTTTGATAACCAATTGAATATTCTTTTTTGGCCATTTTAACTATCATTTCGCTTTCTGCTTCAAATCCCGAATAAGTTGGTAATATATTGTCTAAAATTTTCGTTCTAAATGCTCTATATCCTGATTGACTATCTAAAATTGAATGACCGGTTTTTATACTTAATAATTTCGAAGTTAAATAATTACTCAATTTCCTGTGCAAAGGCATAGATCTATCACCAAAATTCCTAGCACCTATCACACAATCATATTTTTTTAATTTTTCGATAAATTTAGGAATTATTTCGGGATCATGTTGAGAGTCGGCATCTAATGTAATGGTGTACATTGAGTTATTCTCAACACTCTTTTCAAAACCGGTTTTTAAAGCTGCTCCTTTACCCTTATTAAATTTATGATGAAGTATTATTATTTTGTCATTTTTAGGAATATTCTTTACAGAATTATCATTCGAACCATCATTAACTAGTATTAGTATGTCAACAAAATTTAAAACTTTATTTATGACATTTTTAAGATGGAGTTCTTCATTAAAAAACGGAATAATAGCAGTAATACTATTTTGGTCTTCTGAATGTTTCAATTAAGGTTTTAAAACCTCTCTCTTTTGAAGTGATCATACTTTTTGCAAGATGTTTTCTCAAATTTTCCTTTGATAATCCACTAATTAAATTACCTTTTTCAGCAATAGATATACTTCCGGTTTCTTCCGATACAATGATGCTTATTACATCTGCATCTTCAGTAATGCCAATGCCGGCCCTATGTCTCATTCCCAGATCTTTTCCATCAATAGATGTTAATTCCGTTAAAGGAAGTGTACACCGTGCCGCTTCTATATTATCGTTATTGATAATAACCGCACCATCATGTAATGGACTTCGAGGGAAAAAGACAGATCGTAATAAGTTTTTATTCAATTTTGCATTTAATACTTCCCCACTCTCGACAACACTACGTAGTCCGGTAGATTTTAAATAAACCATCAATGCACCATGTTGATGCTGAGCCATTTCAAAAGCTGCTTCCGTTAAAATATCCGAAACTGATTGTTCATCACTTTTAACGAAAAAATTAAATAGCGGGTTTTTACCAAGTACAACTAAAAGTCTTCTTATTTCAGGCTGAAACAAAATAATGAATGCAAGAATCCAATTATCTGTTACTAATCTTAATAACCAGCCCACTGCTCGCAAATTTGCAGCTTGGGCAATAAATGAGAGTAAAAGAATGATTACAAGACCAATAAATATTTGTGCGGCAATAGTTCCCTTAATTATAGTATATAGTTTATATATAATCAGAGAGATCAGGATTATATCTATAAAATCCAGAAAAGTGAATGGTAAAAATCCTATTTTAAAAATTTCAAACATTTGATATCTAATTTACATCTTTTAATTGAACTATTATTTTTTTCAATTCAACTGCATTGCTAACATTATGAGTTCTAATGATATTTGCACCATTTAATACTGCAATTGTCTCGGAAATAATGGTTGCATTTTCTCTTTTATCAATGCTAATATTAATAGAGTTACCTAAAAATGATTTTTTTGATATTCCAACCAATAAAGGAAGATTAAATTTACAAAATGATCTCAAATTATCAAGAATTTTGTAATTATCTTCAATTCTTTTCCCAAATCCTATTCCGGGATCAATAATTAGTTTTTTAATACCTATTTTCTGAACTTCATTTATTTTAGTTTGAAAATAAGTACTAATTTCTTCAATTACATCTTTATAAGTAGGATTATCCTGCATGTTTTTGGGTTTCCCTTTCATATGCATCATAATAAAAGGGACATCATAATTAGCACATATTTCTAAAATATTATGATCAAAACTTCCCGCGCTTATGTCGTTTACGATCCGTGCTCCCATATTGATAGCAGCCTCTGCAACTTCGGATTTTGTAGTATCAATAGAAATTTCAACATTCGGAGCATGTTTCAGAATTCCTTTGATAACTGGGAGAACTCTTTTTTTTTCTTCATCAATTGAAACAGGCTCGGATCCTGGTCTAGTTGATTCACCTCCTATATCTATTATATCAGCACCACTTTCAAGTAAATTAAGACCATGTGAAATAGCCGCTTTTGAAGATATGTATTTTCCACCGTCAGAAAAAGAATCTGGAGTTACATTTAGAATCCCCATTATTTTGGGTTCATTATGCTTTAACGAGTCCTGAAAAATATTTTCCAAATATGATTAACTGCCTTCTTCATTTATAGAATATCTAACTTTGCCGCCTATAACAGTCATTTCAACATTAAAATCTTTATCCATCACTACAAAATCGGCAGGTTTTCCGCTAGATAAAATACCCTTGTCGCTCTTTATAACTTTTGCTGCATTGATTGTTGCCATCCGAACGGCATCGGTAATTTTTGTTCCCGATTTCTCAATGACATTTTTTATGGCACCGTTTAATGTTAATGTACTCCCAGCAATTGTTCCATCATCCATTACCGCTTTGTTTCCGGATAAGGTAACTTTTTGATCAGAAAATTGAGTTTGTTCTCCTTCATGCATTCCACCTACACGTATAGAATCTGTTATTAGTACTATACCTTTCGGAGTTTTTGACTTTATTAAAAATTCCATTGTTGCCGGATGAACATGGTAAGTATCTGCAATTAATTGGATTTTTAGCTCATCTCTAAGGAGTGCTGCTACCGCAACACCTGGTTGTCTATGGTGGACCGGTTTCATAGCATTAAACATGTGTGTAACATGAGCAGCGCCGTTATCAATAGCTAAATCAACAACTTCATAACTAGCAGTTGAATGTCCTATTGAGCATACAACCCCGTGAAAAGATGCTTCTCTAATTACTTCAAGAGCACCATCTAATTCAGGTGAGATTGTCATCATTTTCATTGTTTTTTCAGAGGCCTTCCACATTTCCTTAAATGAGGAAATTGACGGTGTCCATAAATAATCTTCATTCATCGCACCCTTTAACTCAGGATTTAAATAAGGGCCTTCCATATGGATGCCAATAATGTTTGAATCCGGGTTTGCTTTTATATACCTTCCAACTCTATTTAGATCATCCAACAAAGCCTGTTTCGGTTTAGCATGTAAACTTGCTAAAAGAGATGTAGAACCCTTTTTCAAAAAGTAATTACTGATCTTTTCTATACTTTCATCTGATTCATCAGAAAATCCATATCCGCCTGCACCCCCGTGGACTAACAAATCAATAAATCCTGGGACAATATATTTATCTTTTAAATTATATGTTTTAATAGAATCTGTTAAACTAATTTTATTTTCCGGACCAACGTGGTAAATTTTTTCTTTTTTTGTCGTAAGCACACCATTTTTTACTATTCTAAATGGCGTAATTATATCTGCTCCAATAAATGCTAATTCCATAATACCCTAAAGTTATTTTATTAAATTGATTAATTTAGTAGTCGCCTCTGTTATATCCTCATTATTAAAGACTGCGGTACCAGCAACAATTATATCACAGCCTGCCTCCTTAACCTTGAGTATATTATTAGAATCTACACCACCATCAATTTCGATTTGATAATTGCAACTATTTTCCTCCTTAATATTTTTCAATTCTTTAACTTTTTCTAACGTATATTCAATGAATTTTTGACCCCCAAAACCGGGGTTAACAGACATTACTAATATTAAGTCAGCTAAATGTAATATTGGTTCCAAACTACTAACAGGAGTAGCCGGATTTATGGAGACACCGGCTTTAATACCAAATTCCTTTATTAAGTTAAGAATTCTATCTAAATGTTTAACCTCTTCTTGATGCACAGTAATGTAATCTGCTCCGGCTTCAACAAATGCTGGAATTACATTCTCAGGATTTTCAACCATTAAATGCACATCCAATGGTAATTTTGTTAATTTTCTAACGGTGGAAATTATTTTGGGCCCAAATGTTATATTAGGGACAAATTTTCCATCCATAATATCACAATGTATTAGGTCAGCACTTCCTATCTCAACAGCTCTGATTTGTTGTGTAAGATTGGAAAAATCTGCAGCGAGGATTGAAGGAGCTAATAAACTCATGTTTAATTCTGGCTTTTAGTAATGAATAAATCGACCGATTCACCAACATTTATCGTTTTGTTTTTTGCTGGATATTGTGCAACTACAGTGTTAGGTAAAAGATTACGAGAATCTTGATAATTTATTTTACCTACAACAAGTGAATTTTTGTGTAAAATTGATTCTGCTTCCTTAAAGGGTTTTCCTAATAAATCTGGTACTCTAACCATTCCAATATTTGGTCCAACGCTAACTTTTAGTTTTACCCTAGTTCCTTTTTGAAGATTAGTCCCTTCTTGAGGATATTGTTCTACAATAGTATTTGCTTTAGCTTCGGATTTTACTTCACTAATATCATCTAAAACGAAGCCAAGCCTTTCAACTGTAACTTTAGCATCTCTAAGTGTTTTATCTAATAAGTAAGGCATTTTAGTCAAAGGATTTCCCCCGCTAATAACTATATAAACACGACGGTTTTCCTTAACCGTTGATCCGGCAGTAGGTTTTTGATAAATCACATGGTCAATTGGGAAATTATCATTATATCTTGGTCCTTCAACAATTGGATTAAATCCATTCTCAATAAGAATTTTAGAAGCATCCTCTTTATTCTTTCCTACAAGATTTGGAACAACAACCTCTTCACTATCTACATACCAAGGCATAACTATTACATCTATTGTAAAAGCTAAAATTGCAATAATAGTGGATATTCCAACGAGCCATAAAAGTATTTTTTTAATAATAGGTTTCATCCGTACAAATATATCAAATGGGTTTTTTTATAACAACTTAATATTTTTTATTGTTGGCAAAATATTGTAGTTTTACCGGATTATTACATATTCAAATCATATTTATTGATAATCATACTCTTCAAAAAATAGGAGTTTTTATGTTTAGCAATCACCCTAAGGGACTACCGGTTTTGTTTTTTACAGAAATGTGGGAGCGTTTTGGCTTTTACCTAATGCTTGGGATTTTCACATTGTACATGATTGCTGGTGATGGAATGGCATATTCACGCACCTTTTCAGCTGAGATATACGGCACTTATTTAGCTCTCGTTTATTTAACACCTTTTTTGGGTGGTTTACTTGCAGATAGATTTATGGGTTATCGTAAATCGATATTTATTGGTGGTGTTTTAATGGGACTTGGGTATTTGGGTTTAACTCAATCTTCTGAAATGATATTTTATCTTTCATTATTACTGATTATTATTGGAAATGGTTTCTTCAAGCCCAACATATCAACACTTGTTGGCAGGTTATATGATACCGATAAATATAGAGAATATAAAGACAGCGGATATAATATTTTTTATATGGGTATAAACATTGGCGCTTTTGTTTGTAATTTTTTTGCTGCTTATTTAAGAAATAACTTCGGATGGAGCGCTGCTTTTGCAATGGCGGGTATCGGAATGTTCATTGGAGTTATTTGGTTCTTTCTCGGACAAAAACATGTAAAAGACGTAGATTACATTACACCGACAAAACCGGAGGATACTCCAGTAAGTAAAATTGTATATATCATTTTTGGTCCTGCAATTGCTGCTGCATTCATTGGATGGTTTTTACCAACATTGTTATTTGGTCAACCTATATTAGCTGAATCCACCGATGCTTTTATTTTTGCCACTATCCCATTATTATATTATTTCTTTTCGATTTGGAAAAAAGGAGATAAAGAAGAAAAACAAAGACTTGGTGCTTTGTATGCTGTGTTTTTAGCTGGGGGTGTATTCTTTATGATTCTTCATCAAAATGGATCGGCGCTAACAATTTGGGCAAACGATTACACATCTAGAGAAATGCCTGCGGTAGTTCAAGGTCCTTTAGGAGAGTTAGGTTTTGCAGAAACCGTCACATCTGAATTACAAGAAACTCCCAAATATGATGGTCATGGAGCACCAATATTAGATGCTGATGGCAAACCTGTAGTTGAACAAGGTCCGCATCCATATTTACAAAATTTACCAAAAGAGGAATGGCCAAAAGAAGGTGAAAAATTAGCTCTACTCAATACTGAGATTTTCCAATCTGCTAATCCCGGATTTGTAATTATCCTTACACCTTTAATAGTTGGCTTATGGACATTCTTAGCAAGAAGGAAGAAAGAACCTTCGACTCCTGGTAAAATTGTTTTAGGTGTTTTTGTAACGGCATTTGCTTTATTAATTATGGTTGTTGCGGTATTTGTAGGAAGCAATGGAGCTCAAAAAGTTTCGTTCCTCTGGATTGTATCAATGTACGGTGTACTAACTTTTGGTGAATTATGCTTAAGTCCAATGGGACTTTCATTAGTTTCTAAATTAGCACCTAGAAGACTGACTGCCCTAATGATGGGCGGATGGTTTATGGCGACGGCAATAGGAAATAAACTTTCCGGAGTTTTATCAGGTTTATTTTTTACAATTGAAAATAAGGCTATATATTTTCTAATTAATGCAGGAGCTGCAGCACTTGTTGGAGTAGTGTTATTCTTAATGCTTAAGTGGCTCAAAGGTATTGTAAAGGAACATACAGGACAACATTAGATTAAGTACTTCTTTTTTAATTATATAAATCCCGTTAATAATAAACATTGCGGGATTTTTTTTGTACTTTCTAAATACCAAGCAAATAAAAAATAATTTTTATATCTTATTAGCCCAATATTAAGATTTACTGCTCTTTTATTCTTGTTCTATCTATGGCTTCATTTCATCCATCATAAACAAATGATGGATGACGGATATATATAAACCATTTTATAATAAAAATAGGATATTATCCATGAAAACTACTGATGCGAGCACTAGAGTTAAAAAAAGTATTTCAAAAGTTCTTAAAATCGATCCCGAATCAATTGCAGATGATGCGAACTTCATATTTGATTTAGGGGCTGATTCCCTCCAAAGTATTTCACTTATTGCAGCTTTCGAAGAAGAATTCGATATTGAAATGGATGAAGACAAAGCTTTAGAAGTCCAAACAGTTTCTGATGCTGTTAAATTTATTGAAGGATATCTAAACTAATTCAATGAGGTTGCGCAATGAACAAAAGTGAAATACACAGACATAACCTTGATAAAATTTTTAATCCTAAATCGATTGCTATTGTTGGTGCTAACAATGTTCAAGGTTCTGTACCGTTTGATATAGTTAACAATATACTTAAGTCAGATTTTCATGGTACTGTTTTCCCTGTAAGCCCAAGAGAAAAAAGTATTGTTTGTCTTAAAACTTATAAATACGTTATTGATATTCAAGACCCGGTTGATCTGGCAATACTTGTTTTCCCTAGTTCTGTTTGCCATTTGGCATTAGAGCAAATTGGTCAAAAAGGAATTAAATCAGTAATTATAATCTCTGCCGGTTTTAAAGAAGTTGGTATTGCAGGCAAAGAAAAAGAAACACAAATTAAAGAAATTGCAGATAAATATGATATTTCATTTATTGGTCCAAATTGTTTGGGTGTAATAAACACGGACCCAGGTGTAAAACTTAATGCTTCCTTTGCAAGAAATATGCCGTCTGAAGGAAATATTGGTTTTCTTTCACAAAGTGGTGCCCTTTGTACTGCAGTTTTAGATTATGCTCAATCGAAGAATATCGGATTTTCAAAATTTGTAAGTTTTGGAAATAAAGCCGATATAAGTGAAATAGATTTACTCTATTATTTAGCAGATGACCCTAAAACTAAGGTTATTTTAATTTATCTTGAAGAGATTAGCGATGGCAAAGCACTAATGAAATGCGCAAAAGATATAATTTCCGGAATTGGCAAACCAATATTAGCAATTAAGTCTGGTCGAACTGATGAAGGTGCGGCCGCAGCAGCTTCACATACCGGCAGTTTGGCAGGCAGCGATGATATTTGCAATGCAGCATTAAAACAGGCCGGAATAATACGATGTGATGATATTAGAGAAATGTTTGATAAAGCCATAGCATTTGCCTATCAACCTATTCCCAAAAGTAATAGGGTTGCAATAATTACCAATGCCGGGGGCCCAGGTGTACTGACAACAGATGCATTAATTAAGGATGGCCAACAACTTGCGAAATTTTCAGATGATACAACTAAAATCTTCAAAAAAAAATTACCTAAAACAGCAAACATTAAAAATCCTGTTGATGTAATTGGAGATGCAAGAGCCGATAGATACAATGTAGCAGTAACAGAATCATTAAAGGATAAAAATGTAGATGCAGGATTTATTATCCTGACACCACAATCAATGACTGAAATAGATAAAATTGCTCAAGAAATTGTAAAAGTTAGTAAAGGCAGTGACAAACCAATTTATACATCCTTTATGGGAGCAACCGATGTTGAAGCTGGTATAAGGATATTGCAGCAAAATAATATCCCCCACTATATCTTACCGGAGTCTATGAGTAAAGCATTTACCTCAGTTTACGAATTCAGTAAGTTTAGTAACGGGAAAAGCAACAATGAAAATAAAGTAACAATTAAAAAAAATAAAAACAAAGCCGTTAAAATTCTTGAAGCGGCAATAAACGAAAAGAAAAAGTTTCTAACTGAAAATAAAACCAATGAAATACTTAGCTGCTATGATCTTCCTGTTCTTAAAAGTTTTGTTGCTAACACTTCCGAGGAGGCTGCCGAATTTGCTGATAAAATTGGATATCCGGTTGTATTAAAAATTGTCTCAGATGATATTGTTCACAAATTTGATATAAAGGGAATTTTACTTAATGTAGAAAACCGTAATGATGTTAAAAATGGGTTTGACTCCATAATTGAAAATGTTTCGGTAAATGCCCCTGATGCAAAAATCAATGGAATCCTTGTTAGAAAAATGATTCCAACCGGTGAAGAAATTATTCTAGGAATTAAGCGAGATAATTCCTTTGGACAAGTAATAATGTACGGCCTTGGTGGAATTTTTGTTGAAATTTTTCAAGATGTTAGCTTCCGAGTCGCACCTTTATCAACCAACGATATTAAAAGTATGGTTAGCGAAACGAAATCATCAAAAATTCTATTTGGTGCAAGAGGCCGAAAATTAAAAGATGTTGAGAGTTTATATTCTTGCTTATCAAAGTTATCAGAACTAGCTGTAGATTTACCAATGATTAAGGAATTGGATATAAATCCCTTAATATTGTTGGATGAGAATGAAGGATGCTTTATAGCAGATGCAAAAATAATGCTTTAGTTAAATTTTTGGAGTAAAGTATGGAATATAGAAATCTTACTGAAGAAGAAATTATTGTATTAAAGAATAACGATTGTATATCCGACTCTTGGAATAATATTCTAGTAAAAAATAATTTTTTGCCAAATAACATTAAAAGAGTTGTTTTTAACGGTGATATAAAATTGGGTCTATTCTCAGAGACTTTAACAAATTATCAAAATATTGAAAGACATTCCGGACTTTACGATTCAACAATTTCTAATTGTGAAATTTCTGATAATGTTTTTGTTTCAAAAGTTGGAATACTTAGCAACTATACAATAGGTACAAATACAATAATTAACAATATTAATTCTCTTGTTGTAAGTGAGTTGAATAGTTTTGGTATTGGCTCTGAAATCGAGATCCTTAACGAAGGAGGTGGTAGAGAATTGCCTCTAATTCCGGAACTGTCTTCACAACTAGCATACATAGTAGTAAATTACAAACATGATACCGAATTGCAGAAATGTCTTAAGGAAATGTGTAATGAACAAAAAGATAAATATTTATCTGAAAAAGGAACGATTGGGACAAACGTTCAAATTATTAACGTGAAGGAAATTACCAATGTAAATGTAAAAGACAGCACAAAAATAATTAATGCAACCCTTCTAAAAAATGGGACAATACTTTCTAACAATATTTCACCAACTTACATTGGTGAAAATGTTGTTGCCAAAACCTTTATTATTCAATCCGGAGCAAAGGTAGATAGTTCAGTTAATCTAGAAAATTGCCTTGTGGGAGAAAGCACATTTCTGGGAAAACAATATTCAGCAGAAAATTCAGCTTTCTCTTCTAATTGTGAAGGTTATCATGGTGAAGCTTGTTCAATTTTTGCCGGTCCATACACGGTTACTCATCATAAATCAACTTTGCTAATAGCATCCTATTTTTCATTCTATAATGCTGGAAGCGGTTCTAATCAGAGCAACCACATGTATAAACTTGGACCTATACACCAGGGGATGCTAGAAAGAGGTTCGAAGGCCGGTTCTTTTTCATACATGCTTTTACCATGTAAGGTAGGCCCTTTTTCTGTAATTATTGGCAAACATTTTAATAACTTTGATGCCTCTGACTTTCCTTTTTCGTATATAAATGAGGAGGATGGAAAGAGTGTATTAACACCAGCTATGAATCTTTTTACGGTCGGAACAAAAAGAGATACTGAAAAATGGGCGAGTAGAGATAAAAGATTATCCGCTGATAAATTGGACAAAATTAGTTTCGATCTCTTCTCCCCTTTCATTGTAGGAAGGATGCTTAAAGCTTCTGAAATACTTGGTAAACTTTATTCTGATACGCCAAAAGAAATTGAATATGTAAAATACAAAGGTCTTCATATTCCAAGATTGCTTCTAAAAATATGTAAAAAATATTATGATCTGGGAATAAAAGCAGCAATTAGCGAATATATTGCGAATAAAATTGATATTGATGATTTTAATTCTCTCCTTCCGGTTGTTGAAGAAATAAATAATTCAGATTCAACAAGTGATCCGGAAAAATGGTTGGATATTGGAGGCTTGTTCATTTCTGAATCAAATTGGAAAACTATCAGAGATCAAATAACAAGTAAAAAAATTAGCACTGTTACTCAAGTAAACAAAGAGTTTGGGAAATCTGAAAAATTTTATAATGATTTTTCTTGGAAATGGTATTGTACCTTAATTAAGCAAACATTCTCTCAAGATTCGAATGTTACAATTGAATCTATGATTAAAATATTGGAAGATTGTATTAAAAACAAAATAAAGCTGTTAAATATGATTCTTAAAGATGCTGAAAAAGAGTTTGACAGTAATAGTAAAATCGGATATGGTACGGATGGTGATGAAACAGTTAAAAATCTTGATTTCAATAATGTTAGAGGTTCATTTGAAGAAAATAAGTTTGTTATTCAATTAAAGGGAGAAATAGAAAAAACTAAAGCAAATATAAATAAAATAAATGAACTCTTAAACAATGAACAAAACCATTTAATTAACTAAATTAATACTCAAAATTAGGGATTTTTTATGCTAGTAATTATCAAAAAAGATTATGACGAACTTAGTAGAGAAGCTGCAAAAATTGTTGCCGACAGATTACAAAAAAAACCGAATCTAGTAATTGGTCTTGCCACGGGCAGTACACCTTTAGGATTGTACAAAGAACTTATTAGATTACACAAAGAGGAAGGATTAGATTTTTCAAAAGTAACAACATTCAATTTAGATGAATATGTTGGGCTACCTCCTTCTCATGATCAGAGCTATCATTATTTTATGCAGGAAAATTTCTTTAAATCGGTGAATATTGATCCAAGATATATTCACGTTCCCCACGGAATGGCAAAGGATGTTGAGCAATTTTGCAAATGGTATGAAGAAAGAATAAAGCAGGCTGGTGGAATTGATTTACAAATTCTTGGCATTGGTGGAAACGGCCATATTGCCTTTAATGAACCGGGATCATCATTAGGTTCAAGGACAAGAATTAAAACCTTAACTGAAAAAACTAGAGATGATAATAAAAGATTTTTCCAAGAAGATGAGGTTGTTCCTAAGTATGCAATTACAATGGGCGTTGGAACTATAATGGATTCGAAAGAATTATTACTAGTTGCCGGAGGGCAAGGGAAAGCTGATGCAATAAATGCGTCTGTCGAAGGACCAATTACAGCTATGTGCCCTGCGTCAATTATACAGATGCATGAACAAGCATTTGTAATTGTAGATAAGGATGCAGCATCAAAACTAAAAGGAACATATGTTGATTCGTGGGAAACTATTATCTTTGAATAATTATTATAGGAAACTGATTTGAAAAGCATCTGTATTTTTGAGGATGGACAGTATCAATTATTGCAGCCTCTAACTTATTTTAGACCGTCCTATCACCTAAAGTGTGGTATTTTATCCTTGCACAGAAAGATAAGGCGTAATTATCCTAATGTTCGCGTTGAACTGAATACGAGATCATATCTAAGAAATCTTATAAAACAAAATCATCCTGATGAAATTGTTGAACACATTAAATCCGAAAGTATGCTATTCTTAAACGGTAGAATTTTGGTTGACGACAATTTTAAAAGCCAAATTCCTCTTGATGGTAAAGATGAAATATTTGTTTGTGGTGATACGTTTATTGGTGCCAGAATAAGTGGGAATAATTTAGAAGGAGTTAGTAAATCTTTAAAAGATGTTCTATCAAAAAACGATTTCCCAGATTTACCTCAAAAACAAATTGATGTAAATATTATTAACTATCCATGGGATTTGATTAAATATAATGAACAGGAGCTAATAAGTGATTTCGGAAAACTGACTTCACAAAACGACAATCAGATACGGGAATATGCCAACGTACATCTATTGAACAAGAAAAATATATTTATTGGTGAAAATGTTTCTATAAAACCCGGAGTGGTATTAGATGCCGAGGATGGACCAATCTATATTGGCAACAATGTAACACTTATGCATAATGCGGCAATACAAGGGCCGGCATTTATCGGACAAAATTCTATCGTAAAAATGGGAGCTACAGTTTACCATAATACAAGTGTTGGGAAAGTGAGCAAAATTGGCGGTGAGATCGAAAATACGATTATACATAGTTATACAAACAAGCAACATAACGGATTTTTAGGAAACTCTTATTTAGGATCTTGGGTTAATTTGGGAGCCGGCACAACAAATAGTGATCTAAAAAATAATTATGGAAACATTAAAGTATATATTAACAATAAACTAATAGATAGTGGCAGACAATTTGTTGGATTAACTATGGGTGATCACTCTAAAGCTGCGATAAATACATCCTTTAATACAGGAACAGTTGTAGGGGTTTCAAGTAATGTTTTTGGCGGTACGTTTCCTCCAAAATATTTGCCATCTTTTTGTTGGGGCGGCTCTGAAGCATTAACCACATTTGATATAGATAGAAGCATTGAAGTTGCAGAAAGGGTTATGCAACGCCGGAATGTTAAGTTAACAGAAATAGATAAAGAATTATTTAGAAAAGTTTTCAGTCTAACAGTTCCGGAGCGTAGATCTCTTGGCTTCCCCAAATAATTCTTAAATTTAAAGTTATGTTTAAGAACTATTTTTATCTGCTCCGTTCGGCCTTCGAACTAAATGGAAGCCTTGGTGATTCTACCATCGTTGATATTTATTCACAGGAAAAAGATTTATTATTTTTAAGTATTCCTACTCAAATTAATCCTGATCAACACCTGGTAATATCAACAAATCAACAGTTTCCATATTTGGTAGTTAAGTCTAATCATAGAAAAGCTAAAAGGAATGTAGCACATTTTTTTGAACAGTTTCTACCACTAAAATTAATTAGCATTCAAATTTCAGAATCGGACAGACTGATTAAACTTTCCTTGGATAAAGGGAGTTTGTACTTTGCCGTTAGAGGAAATAAAACCAATATTCATTTTATTTCAAAAACAGGTGAAGAAGAATTATTTAAAAAAACAAATAATTCTCTTATTGATGAAGTATCTAAACATTCTTTTTCTTCTGAACTAGAGTTTAAGAATATTGATTACAACGAGAAAAATTTTAAAAACTTGACTGATGTGAAAAAAAAATATCCAATGATAATAAAAGAGATTTCAAATGAAATATTGTCTAGAGAAAATATTACAACTCCTCTTCCGTTTACTGATCATTTAAAAGATATTATTAACGAAATATTGCATAATAATATAAATGTTGGATACTCACAAGAAATGGAAAAAGTGGTTTTTTATCCTAATTCATTCAATTCAATGAGTACCAAAGAGTTATCTAAGGAATTTGATAATTTTAATTCGGCCTTACAATATTATATAAGCACATTTTATCGGCAGTTTTCAAAAAAGAATTATTCTAAAGAGTTAGACAATTATTTTGATAAAGAACTTTCAAAAAAAGCAAATAAACTAAATAAGCTTAAGGGAAGAATTGAAGCCGGATCAAATGATAAAAAATATTATGCTTATGGAAATTATTTGCTGGCAAATATTCATAATCTTAAAAAAGGAATGGAAAACATCTCCATAACTGATTATTCTAATAAGGATGAATTATTAATTAATTTAGATCCGAAATTAGCACCAAAGGAAAACATAGATCGATATTTTGAAAAGGCTAAAGACGAAAAACTAAATTTTAATAAATCACTTGAGTTATTTAATTTAACAAAAGAAAATTATGACTCTTTGAAGTCTGATTATGAGTATTTCAAATCTCTTAATTCAATTAAAGAAATAGAAACTCTATATAATAGGATTATTAAAAAAAGAGAAAAAAAGATAACGATGGATAGCGGATTAAAATTTAAATACTGGCACTATAAGATTGATGAACAATATCATGTTTATGTAGGCAGAGATAGCAAAAGTAATGATTATCTTTCCATTAAATTTTCTAATCAAAATGATTATTGGTTTCATGCACGAGGATTGCCTGGCTCTCATGTAGTATTAAGAGTTGATAATGTTAAAGAAGGAGTTCCAAAAGATATTATAAAAAAGACTGCTTCAATTGCAGCATACCATAGTAAAGCAAAAACTGCGGGTACTGCGCCTGTTTCATATACTTTTGCTAAATTTGTACATAAGAAAAAGGGTATGGCCCCTGGGAAAGTATTATTATCAAAAGAAAATTCATTATTAGTGAAACCTTGCATTCCTAAAAATTGTGAATTAATAAACGAGTAAGTCGGTTATGAAAAATAAATTCAACTTAAGAATTATTATCTACATTATTATTTCATCAATAATTGTTGGGTTTGTTTACAATAATTTTACGAGTGATGGAATCCCAATTATTAGAGAAAAGATAAAAACACAATCTTTAAGTGATAATAATTCCGATAACTCTGGTGGAATTATACTAATTACTTTGAGTCAAACCTTAAAATTTTATAATCAAAAAAAAGCTGTTTTTATTGATGCAAGGGATCAGTGGGAATATTCTGAAAATCATATAAAAGGGGCAATTAATATTCCTGAGTTTAGTTTTTCACCGGACGACTCAAAACTAAAAGATATTGAAATAACTGATGATATAGTTATTTATTGTGACGGCACTGATTGTGATACTAGTAAAAGACTGGCAAGTGAACTAACGAAAATAGGTTATACAAATTGTTTTGTATTTATAGGTGGAATATCTGCCTGGATTGAAGCTGATCTTCCGATTGAAAAAGGATACATTAATGAATAAAAATCAATTTATAAAATATGGTATAGCCTTAACAAGAATTTATTTAGCACTAGTATTTATTTTAAGCGGCTTGGATAAAATTAATAATCTATCGGATTTTGCACAATCAATTGAAAATTATCGCCTCTTCCCTACTTATATTATTAATATTTTTGCAATAATAATTCCATGGTTAGAAGTAATTACAGGTGGTTTATTGTTACTTGGATTATTCATTAAAGAGAATGCTGTTATTATTTTTTCTTTATTGTTAGTCTTTACAATTGCCGTAATAACTGCAGTTTTAAGAAACTTAGATATAGAATGTGGATGCAGTGGAACATATGACGGACAAAAAGTCGGTATAATTAAAATTGTGGAAAATATTTCGCTAATTGTTGTTTCTTTTCTTAGTATCAAATTTCCTAATCAAGTTCTTACTTTTCTAAAACAATAGTAGGATGCTAAATTTAAAAATTGAATAAAATCAGCAAATATATTTCTAACACTCTCTTTAAAATATTTCTGCAAGCTTTTAAGAAAAAAAAAATTGATAAAGCTATTTATTTTAATAGAAAGGCTACGATCCTAATAATAAATTTTGGCTCCATTCAAGATATACTTAATATAACCCCATTAGCTCAAGTATTGAGTGAGAAATTCAGCTCGATCATTTCATTTGTCGGAACTGATAATAATATAGTTGCACTTAAAAACAATCCCCATATTGAAAATATTTATAGAACAAATTCTAAATTCCGAAGAATTTTTAAATTATCTCGTTCGCTGAGCAAATACAATTATGATATAGTTATTGATGTAAATGAGAGAATTGATAAAAATGTTTCTTACCTGCTGGGATTATTGAAAGCAAACTTCAAAGTGGGATTCAAAAAAGATGATAGTAAATTATTTACTCATACAAGAATCATTAAGAACCCTAGCAAAGCTCATATTGTTGATAGAATATTGTCTCAAGCTGATTTATTCGAAATTAAGTTTAGCACTACAGAACTAAATATCTGTTTCAACACCTCATCAAATGCCCAGACAATAATTGATAATTATATCATAAAAAATGATTTAAAATTTAATCTTACTGTTTTAATAAATATTTCAAGCAAAGAAAATTTAGATTTTTGGGGAATAGATAATTTTAGAAATCTACTCAAATATTTAAATAACTATAAAGTTAATCTAATAATAGTTTCGTCAATACAAGAAATTGAATTAGCCGAAAAACTTATTTCGAAAGGAGTTAAAATATTTTACGATAGTGAATTTGATTCTTATGCCGAATTGATTAAAAATGTAGATTTTATATTTTCACCTGATTCATATACAGTGCAGTTAGCGGCTGCATACAAAATCCCAGTATTTTGCTTGTTTGTGCAGCATAATACTTCGGAAATGATTAATGTACCTTATAATTCTGATTTCGATTTTGCTTTAACTGAAAAACCAAATTTAAGTAATTTGTCTTATGGAAAAGTTCTTAATAGTTTTGTTCCCTACTTCGAATATATTTTCGAGAAATATAGTAGTGCTAATAAAAATGAATCCTAATCTTAATTAACAATAAATCGATATTAATATTTCTTTTAGATTATTTCAGTAATTTTCACACACATTTTATGTAATTAAACTGAATAGAATTTATTAATCAAATTATTAAACAGGTTTTATCTTGAATAAATTAGACACGACTCTTTGTGATATAACAAAAAGTGATTTGGATAAGTTTGAAAAAGAAATTAAAAAAATTGTAAAAAAACCAAAATACATATGTAAGAAATGCTTACGTGTAAGTTCGAAAAAAGAATATTTATGTAAATCATCTAAATTATAGTTGTTACTTAAATGAAAGCTAAACTATTGATTATATTTGCCATATTCTTGGTTATTGGGTGCAAAGATGATATCAATAATCCTAATGCTTTAACTCCAATAGATGTCAGTATTAGAATGGAAGTACAAATTTTGGATTCAACATATCAGTTATATTCTAGACCATTTACTAAAATATATTTTACAACTTATAAACTAGGTTCTGATAATACTAAACATAATTTTGAACAATCCGACACAACCTCATGTCCAAATGGTTGGGGAGTCAAATTATTAAATTTTAATGTAGAAGATGAAAATGATAAAATTCTACTAGGGGCATCATGTGAGGACCATGATGGACCTAATCTAAGGCTTGTTGAAATTGATTATGATGAGATAACCAGGAGAATTGATTCTACCGGAATTTCAAGTATAGTGAAAACATTTGCAATTTATTATCAATAATCGGTCAGATAATTACTTAATTGAGTATAAATATTTCAAATAGAACTCCTAATAAAATACTTATATTCGATGGATACTGTCATTTGTGCAACCAGTCAGTTTCTTTTTTAAGAAGAAATCTTATAAATAAAAATTATTCGTTTGTGCCTTCTAAATCTGAAGAGGGTGCAAAATTAATCAGCGAATATAATTTAGGAGACGTCGCACAGCACTCGATTGTGTTTATTGTAAATAATAAAATATTTACTAAAAGTGATGCCATATTGGAAATTATTGATGATATGAGAATAATTTGGAAGCTATTAAAAATTTTAAAAATTGTTCCAAAATCTTTACGAAACTGGATTTACGATTTAATTTCGGAATACAGACATATAATTCTAAAAAATAAAACGGGAGATTAATATTTTGTCTGCAAGAATAAATATTTCCTCAAATGCACCGTGGGAAGATAAAGTCGGTTACTCAAGAGCTGTGAAAATAAATAACAACATTTTTGTCTCAGGTACTACAGCAACTAATGAGAACGGTGAAATCGTTGGAGTAAATGATCCTTATATTCAGACAAAACAATGTATAAAAAATATTAAAACTGCTTTAGAAAAAGGCGGTGCCCAATTAGAGGATGTTGTAAGAGTAAGAATATATGTTGTAAATATTGATGATTGGGAAATAATCAGTAAAGCGTTTTCTGAATCATTTAAAAATATAAAACCCGCCGCTACAATGGTTGAGGTAAATCGTCTTATATCAAAAGAAATATTGGTCGAAATTGAAGCTGATGCTTATCTAACTTAATTGAATATAACTGTAATTATTGAACACTCCATATGAAAAAAATAATTCAAATAATTTTATGCAGCTTAATTTTTTTTGAGGTACTCGCTCAGCAAAAAGAGAATAATAATTTATTCGATATAATGATATCCGATGCAGAGATATTCTTTATAGACGGAATTTCATATTTCACATATCCAATTGGAATGAGCGGGAAAGAGTGGTTAACAACTGCTGGAATCGGTGCAGGAATATATCTTTCAATTCAAAATGATAAAAATGTGCGGAATTGGATAGATACGGATGTAAATCAATTTGATGATAATTTTTGGAGAGCTTTTGAACATTATGGAGTAATTGAATATGCCGAAATAGGTGCAATTGGAACTTATGCCGTTGGATTATTCGGTAACCATGGTGGAACAAGAAAACTAGGAAGAATGATGTTCCAGTCACTCTCCTATTCCGGACTTACAGCAATGTTTATTAGAATGATAGCCGGCAGAAAACGTCCTCCGTTAACCTCAAATCATACTGATTTTATAGGGTTTACATCAAATAATAGATTCCAATCATTCCCTTCCGGTCATACAACTGTTGCTTTTGCATTTTCAACCGTACTTGCCGAATACTTTGATTCTCCCTGGTCACGAATTGGATTTTATGGACTTGCAGGTTTAGCAGCCACTGAAAGAATAATAAATAATGAACATTGGTTAACAGATGTAATATTGGGAGCACTTATCGGTATTGCTGGCGGTGTTCATGTAATTAATGAAGAATCGAAAAGAGAAAATAATTCTCCCAAATCTAAACTTACTATTTCACCATCTTTTAATGGAATAAATTTTCGGTATCGACTTAACTAATTTTTGGATAATTTAATACTCTATTAGAAAACTACTTTTAAAAATGTGACAAAGTAATGATTCTAACAGAAAATGAAAAAAATATAATTGCGGATACTGATTTCCTTCCGAGTAAAATTGTTGTTATGGATAAAATCCGTTCATTATTTTCTGAGGTAAGACAAGAATTAAGAAATACTATAAATGAATCCGGCTTCATTTATCCTGTGGAGACTGATATTGCTAACGGTAAGATTTTTAAAGGTGAAAATTATAATTCGCTTCCTTATGTAATTTTGGATTACCCGAAATTATACTCAAGTACAAGTACGTTTACATTTAGGACTATGTTTTACTGGGGTTGTTTTTTTAGTGCTACAATTCATATTTCCGGCGAGAGTTTAAATAAATATAGAACCGCGATAAAAAAGAATATTTCTTCACTTCTTGATGACCAAATCTATTTTTGTGTAAATGATAATCCTTGGGAATATCATTACGAAAAAAGCAATTATGTATTACTAAACAACAAAAAGATCGGCTTAATAGAAAAAAGAGATTTTATAAAACTCAGCAAGAAGTTTGATTTAGAGCAATACAAGATACTTCCCTATCTCGTTGATAATTATTATCAGACTATTCTTAAATTATTATCACTTACCTTAAATGACTAAAATAAATCTTTACGAATATTTTAATTTGAGTTCAAAACCATTAATTCTGGACGGAGCGATTGGAAGTTTGTTACAAGAGCGGGGTTATAAATCAGATCTCCATTTGTGGACAAGTTACGTAAACTTTAAATATCCGGATATTATTAAAGGTATACATGAAGAGTACATAAATTCGGGTTGTAACTTAATTACTACAAATACATATAGGACAAATCCAATTGCATTAAAAAAATCAAATTTACAACTGGATGTTAAATTAGCAGTTGAGAAAAGCGTAAAACTCTCGAAATATGTTTCAGAGAAATATAAAGTTTTATTGTGCGGATCAAATGCACCTGCTGAAGATTGTTATCAGGAAGAAAGAACGATAAGTCAGGATGAATTATCAAACAATCATAGATTGCATATTGATTTATTATATGATTCCGGTTGTGATTTAATATTAAATGAAACATTTAGTCATTTTGATGAAATATCATTTGTTTGCCAATATTGTTCTGAAAATAAAATTCCATTCATCATTAGTTTATTTGTTACGCAAGATCTGAAAATCCTTAGTGGCGAAAATTTGAATGAAGTTACGGATTTCATTAGGAATTATAACCCGATATTAATTTCGTTTAACTGTATATCAAAAGATATTTTTAAAAAAATAATAAAAAACGTAAAGCTGGATTTTAATTGGGGATATTATTTGAACTGTGGAAGTGGAAGCCATACTGATAAAAATATTTCCTGCGGAGTTACTGAAAATCAATATGCTGAAATTGTAAAAAGTTCGTTAAATTATAATCCTAAATTAATTGGAACATGTTGCGGTTCCAATCCAAACCACACAAGAAAAATAAGAAATCTTCTTAATGAAAAAACTAACTCTTAATGCTCCGGCTAAAATTAATATTGGTCTGAATATCGTTTCTAAAAGAGAAGATGGTTTCCATAATTTAGAAACATTTTTCTATCCCATTTATGATCTACACGACGTTTTAATTTTTGAACGATGCGATAATTTTATTTTCGATTCTGATAATTCTGATTTGATAAAAGATCCGAATAATTTAGTAATTAGAGCCCATACTTTACTGGAAGAATTAGTAAAAAGGAAATTGCCAATTCATATCCAACTGTTAAAGAATATACCAATTGGTGCCGGACTTGGCGGAGGCAGTTCCGATGCAGCTGCTACGTTGGTCGGACTTAACGAATTTTTTGAATTGAATATTAAATTGGAAAAGTTAAATGAATTAGCACTTCAACTTGGTTCGGATGTTCCATTTTTTATAAAATCGAAACCGGCTATTGGTTATTCCAGGGGAGAAATATTAAAGCAAACTCAAACGGAAATAAACAAACCAATATTAATTGTAAATCCGGGAATACATATTTCTACGAAAGAAGCTTTTGTTCATATAGCTCCAAAAGAAAATAAATTCGATTATAAATATTTCCAGACCGTTGAAGAACCGGATTATAATTATCTACAAAAAAATATATCCAATGATTTTGAAGAGTTTGTATTCAATAAATATCCAGAAATAAAAGAAATAAAAGACAAAATGATTGATGCCGGAGCACTATTCTGTGCAATGAGTGGAACCGGCTCTACGGTTTATGGGGTTTTTGATGATGATGATAAGTTAAAAACTATCCTTACAGAGTTGCCGCTTAATTATTTCTCCTTTGTAAGTAAATAACTTAATCCTTTTTCGTATCCTTTTACTACGATGGTAATATAACTTTAACAATAGTCCCCGGATGTGTTTCATCTCCAATTTGGGATGGACTATCTATACTGATCTTACCATGTAGTCTTTCAACAATTTCTTTCACAAGGGACAAACCAAGGCCGCTTCCCTCTATATTTTTCCCGGGAAGATTAGAAGCTCTAAAAAATTGTGTGAAAATCTTTTTTAGATCCGCTTCCGGAATACCAATGCCGTTATCAGATACATCAAAAATTAGTTTGTTATCAACGCTTTTTAGTAAAATAAGAATTTTGCCATTCTCTCTTGTATACTTTATTGCATTGCCAATAATATTAGATGCAATTAATTCGAAAAGTACTTTGTCACCATTTATTACATTATTTTCAAATTCGGAATGATTAAATTCCAGGTCAATATTCTTGTTTTTAATTACTTCATTTTTTTGATCAATCAGGTTATCAATCAATTCTTTTAAGTTTACTTTTTCTACCGTAACTTCGCCAAGCAATTTTAATTTTGATATTCGCAAAATATTATTAATTAATTTTAGCGCTTCATCATTTCTATTTAGAGTTCGTTCCAATTTGGCTTTTATTTTATCACTGATCTCACCTAAATAACCATTCTTAATAATTTCAACGATTGACTGCGCTGCAACGATTGGGGATTTAATTTCATGGACTACTGCCATTGTATATTTCTGTTTAGCTTTTTCAGCTTCATCCAATTTTTTTAAAGTTTCAATTAATTCCTGTTCCCTTTTATATAATCGTTTTGCAATTCTACTTGTAATTAACACTGCAGTGAACATTGTAAAATTAAATACTCCCAGAGAGGAGATGATAAAGTTGAAATTCTGCTTAATCTCAAAAGTATGAATACCATATATATGATGATGAGGAATTAAATCAAAATATTCAAGTCCGACAATTGATGTAAACGTAAATGTAACCAAAAAAGCAATTGCTAATATCACATAGCCCGGTAAAATTAAACTGCCAATGATCATATGAAAAATAAATAGCATATAAAGCGGCGTTTCAATACTGCCAGTGTGATATACCAATAACATCAGCGTAATTAGATCTAAAATAATTTGCAGTAGAGAAAAATGTAAAGGATTAAATTTACCTGGTGTACAACTAAGATATTTTCTTAATCTATGTAGGGCAACATTATACAGTAAAATAATTGCAGTAATGGATATTAGTGCAATTATTTGTGTCTCTGATAAATTGATATTAAAAAGATTACTGGCCAGAAACATTGAAGCGAGCATAAATACAGCAGCATATCTAATCTGAATAAACCAAATATTTCTGTTTCTTATACTTGTCCAGAAAGCTTCGTAATCATGAGCCCAATCAGGAACCAATTTAATCATGGCAGTTTTAGATTAAGTTATTAGTTTATTAAGCTCACTTCCCTTTTTGAGAAGTGAGCAATTAAATTAATTTGAGTATAAAATTAAGCTATATACTCGCCACGTTTAACATAGTCTGTATGCAACAATTTATGAGATTTATGTCCACATGGACCTTCTGTTAAAAAGTTCTCATAAATATATGTAACGTGTGGATTTTCATGTGATTTTCTAATAGGCAAACCAGCTTCTTCTTCGTAAATAGCTTCAGCTCTTTTACGTCGAATTTCTTCGCTGGTCGGTATTGGCTGACCGCCGCCACCTATACATCCGCCTGGGCATCCCATGAATTCAATAAACTGGCATTCACTAAATTTACCACCTGCTTTAATATCTTCCATAACTTTTTTAGCATTAGCCGTTCCATGAGCAACTGCAACTTTAAGAGTTACTCCTTTTAGCCAATCCCAATTTGGAACTAGGTGTTTTAAAATGTCAGGGACAGGTCCAACTTCTGTTATTGGCAGCTCAACATACTTAACACCTTCGAATCCTCTAACAGGTAGAATATTTGCATTTTCAAATATGCTTTCCACTTTATTGCCTGTTACAAGTTCAATTACAGTTCTTAAAGCAGCTTCCATTACTCCACCGGTTGCACCAAATATCAGTCCGGCCCCGGAAGCATTTCCAAACGGATCGTCGAATTCTGATTTTGGCATTTCAGGAAGATGAATACCGGCTTCTTTAATCATTTGTGCCAATTCTCTAGTTGTCAAGCCATAATCTACATCTTTATAACCTGAATCCACCATTTCCGGTCTATTACATTCGAACTTCTTAGCGGAACAAGGCATTACAGCAACAGTTACTATTTCTTTTGCGTCAATTTTTGATTCTTGAGCATAAAATGACTTTATAACAGCACCAAACATTTGTTGCGGCGATTTTGCCGTACTAAGATTATCAATATAATCTGTGTAATAATGTTCAAGATATTTAACCCAGCCAGGTGAACATGATGTAAACTGCGGAACTGCAACATTTTCATCTTTTTCAACTAATGCTTTATATAATCTGATTAAAAGTTCTGTACCCTCTTCAAGAATTGTTAAATCCGCAGTAAAGTTAGTATCAAAAACTTTATCAAAACCGATTCTTCTTAAAGCAGTGTTTAGTTCTTTTGTTAACGAATGACCAGCTTCTAAACCAAATTCTTCACCTATGGCTGCTCTAGGAGAAGGAGCTGTTTGAATTACAACATGTTTATTCGGATCATCAATAGCAGCCCAAATCTCATCTCTTGGATCATTAGCTCTTAATGCACCGGTAGGACAACGGTTTATACATTGACCACAATTAATACAAATTACATCTGATAATGGTTTTTCAAAGAATGTTCCAATATGAGTTTCATCTCCTCTGTCAATTGCTTCAAGGACACCAACTTCTTGAAGATCGATACAGGTTCTTACACACCTTTTACAAAGAACACACTTATCCATATCTCTTACAACAGAGTATGAAGAGTTATCAATTTCAAATCTTGGTTCTTTAATATGACCAAAATTATAATGATCAACTCCGTATTCTTTTGCTAATGATTGAAGCTCACAATTATTGTTTCTAAAACAAGCATAACATTCTCCATAGTGTTCGCTAAGTAATAAATCAATAATATGTTTCCTTGCTTTTCGCACCATTGGTGTTGATGTATTTACTTTAATCGGAGCAGTAATTGGGAATGCACAAGATGCTTGTAAAGTTCTCATACCTTCTACTTCAACTACACAAAGTCTGCAAACTCCTCCAACACATAGATCAGGATGATGGCAAAGAGTAGGAATATGTACATTGTTATCCTTGCAAGCCTCAAGTATTGTTGTTCCGGTTGGTACAACTAGTTCTTTTTCATTTAATTGGATTTTTACCGAACCACCAATATATTCTGGATTTTTTGGTTTTTCAATTATATGGGGTTTTTGACTTACAGGAGCTCTATCCTTTTTATATTCCTCCATTATCGCCTCCATTGTTATAGTTTAGGACTTCATCCTTAAAGTTTTCAAGAATAGACAAAAAAGAATTTGGACTTGATTGTCCTAATCCACATTTAGAAGAAACTTGCATAGTTGAGCCAAGATCTTTTAATTTATTGATATAGGTAAATGTATGTTCACCCTTTTCAATCATTTCAATTCCTTCAAGAAGTTTTGTGTTACCAATTCTACATGGTGTACATTGGCCACATGATTCTTCAACAAAAAATTCCATGAAATTTTTTAGAACTGACAACATTTTTCTATTTTCATTAAATATTATTACTGATCCGCCGGTTGCTGCATCTTCATATCCAAATTTTCTATCAAATTGAGATTTCGGATAACAGAATCCGGATGCTCCGCCAACTTGAACGGCTTTTGTGTTCTCTGCACCTACCATTTCTAATAATTCATTAATTGTGGTTCCCCAAGGTATTTCATAAACACCTGGTTTTTCACAATCACCTGAAACAGACATAAGTTTTGAGCCGGTTGATTTATCTGTGCCAACACTATTAAACCAATCTGATCCTTTTAACATTATGTGAGGAATAGTAGCTAAAGTTTCAACATTATTGACTGATGTTGGTTTACCATTATAGCCAGTATTTACTGGATAAGGAGGTCTGTTTCTTGCTTCTCCTCTATGCCCTTCCAACGATTCAATGAGTGCCGTTTCTTCACCACAAACATAAGCGCCTGAACCCAAAAATATTTCAATATCAAAGTCAAACCCTTCTTTTCCTAAAATATCTTTTCCAAGCAGATTATCTTTTCTCATTGCTTCCAAATAATCTTTAAGCGGTTGTAATAAATATTCATACTCACCGCGAAGATAAACGATACCGGTTTTTGCACCAATTGTATAACCGGCTATTACCATACCATCGAAAACCAACTCAGGGTACTCTGCCAATAAAACTCGATCCTTAAATGTTCCGGGTTCACCTTCATCGGCATTACAAATAATGTATTTTTCTTCACTTATTGATGCCGCTGTCAACATCCATTTTGTAGAGGTTGGAAATCCTGCTCCTCCTCTACCTTTTAATTTCGAGTTTTTTAGCTCAAATAATATTTCGTCTCTTTTCATAGAGACTGCTTTAATAATCCCTCCTCCTCTTTTATATTCAGAGAAGATGACTTTTCCAGTTCTTTCTTTTTTAGTATTTTCCATTATCACCTCTACTTAACTTCGTTCAGAAGCTGAACCGCTTTTTCAGGTGTTAACCGAGTATAAACTCGATCGTTAATTGACATAGCTGGAGCAACATCACAAAGTCCTAAACAGTTTGCATATTCTACTGTGAACTTTTTATCTTTTGTTGTTTCTCCAATTTTTACATTTACTTCTCTTTCAATAGCTTTTTCCAGAGCTAATTTTCCCTTCATTTCGCAAGACACAGTTCTACAGATACGTACAATATTTCGGCCTTTTGGCTCAGAATTTAAAAATGCATAAAAAGATATTACACTATAGACTTCAACTGGTTGGACTCGTAAATGTCGTGCAATTTCTTGTTGAGCATAATCAGATATATATCTGTATTTCTTTTGAATTTCATGAAGAATTGGTAGCAATGCAGATCTATCATTACCAATTTTTTCAACCAAAAAATCGATCTCTTCCGCTAATGAAGTTTTTTCTTCAACGAGCATTTTAATCTCTCCTAATTAATTCTAATTGAGTAAATTTTTAACTTTCTGAATTAACTCTTCCGATGATATTGGTTTTTCAACGAAATCATCTACTGGGACTAATTCATTAGCTCCAAACTGCATTCCAATAGTCTTGGATATAGAAGTATACATTAGGATAGGAATTTTTGACTCTTCTTTTTTTAATTTTTGAGCTAAAAAGAAACCATCATCCGGCTCATCCATCATAACATCGAGAATAATTAAGTCAGGTGTTTTTTCCTTAATGATCTCAAATCCCGTTGTGGGATTGTTAGCAGTAATAACCTCATATCCATTAGCTTCAAGTATCAATGTACTCGCTTCCAGGATATCGGGATCATCATCAATTACGGCGATTAGTGCCATTCTTATTTCTCCTACATTTAGTTAGGTATTTATTTAAATGGAAAATGTATAGTAAACTTTGTGCCTTCGCTAAATACACTTTCTACATTTATCTTTCCATGATTAGCTTCTACTAATCTTTTTACTATAGACAACCCTAAGCCTGTACCGCTAATAGCTCTGGTATACTTATTTTTAGCTCTAAAGAACTGATGGAATAATTTTTCAAGATCTTTTTCATTTAAACCAATTCCAGTGTCTTCTATAGTTATTTTTATATTGTTATTATCTGAAGATGCATTAATAATAATTTTGCCATCTTCTTTATTATATTTTACTGCATTGCTAACAAGATTATTAATAATTTTTATTGCTTCATCTCTATCAATGTGCAGTGACGGTAAATCAATTGGAATACTTTTTTCTACAATGATATTCTTTTTCCGAATCTCTAATTCTTGTAATTCTAAAGCCTGATTAACTATATCAACTAATACCACATCAGCAATTTCACGTTGTTTAGTATTCATTTCCATTCTGGATATATCTAATAAATCATTCACAAGCTCCAGCGAACCTTTCAATCTTATATCGGAACGGGATAAATATTCGATTCGTTTCTCTTGAGGAATTTCAATTGACTTATCCACAAGTATATCCAAATAGCCTAAAACAGCTGCGAGAGGAGTCTTTAATTCATGTGCTACCATGGAAACAAATTGTGATTTCAGCTGCTCAATTTTTTTTAATCCGGTTATATTTTTTAACACAACTACAACACCGGCAAACGAGCCATCCGGGTGTGGAACAGGAGAGCAAGTTGCCTCAATAATCAATTCCCCATCTTCCAGAACTTCCACCTCGGTAGTATACGATTTTTGGGTAGAGCCATCAGAAAAAAGTTTTTGCACCAATTCCGATATCTCAGATGGAAGTTTATCCAATATATAATCTTCTATATCGAGTTTTTCGAAATGAAGCTTATTTAAGCACGCTCTATTAAAATATACTACCTTGCCATCTTTATTAATTAGTAGAACACCACTGCTAATTGATTCAATAATTGTATTTAATCTGCTTTTTTCATGAGCAATTTCTAAAAGGTTCTTCTCTCTTTCTTGTCTTAATGTTTCAGCTTCAAGTAGGAGTTTTCTTTGTCTGTACCCCTTTTCAATCTGGTGAATTAATTCTTCGGGTGTGAATGGTTTTAAAATGTAGTTGAAAGCACCAAGTCGAGTAGCTTCAATAGCGGTATCATAACTCGCATATGCTGTTGCAATAAAACATACAGTGGAAGGTTTAGAAGTTTTAATCTCTCTCAAGACTTCTAGACCGTCAATATCCGGCATCTTCAAATCAATTAAAACAAGATCAAAATCCTGCTCTAACCCTTTTGTAATACCATTTTTACCATTTTCGGCTGTTGCAACAGAGTAACCTTTACGAGTTAATAACCTTTCGGTTCCTAACCTTAGGCCTCGTTCGTCGTCAATAATAAGTATTTTAGGATAATGATTATCCATAATTTTAGAGCTATGCTCTATTTAATTTATATGTATTTTAAAAGCTTAATTAGCTATTCATAATACTTATTAATCTTTGAAACCAAATCTTCAATCACAACAGGCTTATGAATTAATCCATCACATTTAATCCATTTTTGCTCTTCTTTTGTTGTTGCGCTGAATTTAAATCCGGTTTCATATGTTGCTGATGTTAAAATGAATATTGGTATCTGTTTACCAATATCAGTTTTTTTCAATTTATGACACAAAACAAAACCACTATCATGTTCTTCCATTATTAAATCAATGATTGCCGCATCAGGTTTTACCTCGGCAAAACGTTCAATTCCTTCTTCACCGCTCTCTGCAGTAAATACTTCAACTCCTTTTGCCTCTAATAATGTTTTATTTTGTTCAAGTAAATCTATATCATCATCTACTAAAAGAACTTTTTTAACTTTTTCCGTTAATAACATTATACTATCTCCTTAACAAGTTCATCCTTTTTTACACTAATAACTGGAATTTGCACAGTAAATATCGAGCCTTTACTAACTTCACTATTAACAATAATGTGTCCTTTATGCATTTTAACAATTCCATAACTAATTGCTAAACCAAGTCCTGTTCCCTTTCCAATTTTTTTTGTAGTAAAAAACGGAACAAACAATTTATTTAAATTATTTTGATCAATTCCACATCCACTATCTTTAATTTCTATATTTAAGTTAGATTCTTTTTCAAACAAATTTATATTTACGACTTTCTTACTTTGTTCTTCTAAAGATTCGCAAGCATTGGTAATTAAATTTACTAATACTTGCTTAATCTGATCAGAATCAAAATTAAATTTTTCTCGTTCGAGTTCTAAATTTATATTTATCTTAATTTCCTTAAACTGGGGATTTATACTTACTGATTTTACAATATCTTTTATAATTTGGACTATGTTTTCATTCTCTATTTTTAGTTTACCTTGTCTTGCAAAATTTAATAAATTTGAAACAATTCCTTTACATCTATTTGTTTCTTCAATGATCATCTTAACATCTTCAACATTTGCAGTTTCTTCATTTATATTTTCAACATCCTCTTTTAGCATAGATGCATAAAGTAAAATAGTTCCAAGAGGATTATTTATCTCATGTGCTACTCCAGCTGCTAATTGACCTATGGAAGCCAATTTTTCAGCATTATGTAATTGAAGTTGAGTATCTTTTAACTCTGTGTACGCGGTTTCCATTTTTTCTATTAGAAACGGTAAACACATTTCTTCTTCAGCAATTCCTTTTGCAATGGAAATTGCATATTCTCTGCAAGTACTGTAACCACATGAGCCGCAATTCAGTTCATCTTTTTTTTCAAACTTGTTTGTTTTAGCCAATATTTCTTTAATTCTGCTCTCATCCGGCATAGGAATTCTTTGAGATTTACTCGCAAAATTTCTACTTAAATCTAAATTCCTACTGTTATAGATTTCACTTTTCCAAATGTTCTTATCAACATGAGTAATATTTTCTTCAATATACTCAATTACTTTTTCCCTTCTGGAATAGTAATTTAGATCGCTCTCAATTGCCGGGCCACTAATACAACCTTCGCAAAACAAAATATCTACAAATTTTGATTTTATTTGTCCTTTTGAAATATCCTTAATTAGTTCTTCAACTTTTTCTTTACCGTCAACAACAATAATTTCTTTTTCTAAAACATCCGTTTGAAAACTTGCAGATTTAAGTAGTCCTCCGGATAAAGGATAAGATTTACCGAGATTTGCATAAGGCGGATCAAATAACGAATCTTCATAATCATCCAAATTCACATGGTTAATTTCAAAAAGTTCTTTTAATTCAGTAAATGTCAGTACTGCATCAATAGCATCATTTACCTCTTCGTCCATATATTCACTTTTTTTTGCAACACACGGACCTATAAAAACTATCTTAGTTTTATCGCTATATTTGTCTTTAAGATATCTACCCATAGCTATCATTGGGGAAACAACCTCGGCTAAATTATCTACTAACCCATCAAAATATTTTTCTATATAATTATAGATTGCCGGACACGGTGAACTTAAAACAACCTGATCTTTTTTTGAGTCAAAATATTTTTCATAATGATGACTAACTAAGTCTGCCCCAAATGCTGTTTCAATTACTTCTGTAAATCCTAATGACTTTAAGGCATTTGGGATTTTATAATAATCATCTGGATAGGCCGCCACAAATGAAGGAGCCACAATTGCGATTGTATCAAAATTGGGAATCAAAAAATTCTGAACAGGATTTACATCACTAGCAATCTGTTTTGCTTCTAATGAACATACCTTTACACAATGGCCGCAGCTAATGCACCGATCAGATAGCACCAAGGCCTGCCCTTCAAAAACTCTGATGGCTTTTGCAGGACATTCTCTTACACAAGAGTAACATCTTTTACATTTTTGCCCTATTGTACTTACAATTCCGGAGTTCATTAAATAAAATTTATATCTAGTTTTTTAAAATATTCTTTCTATCGACATATGATGTATGTAATATTTCATGAGCCTTATGACTATTAGGTTTTTCAAAATATTCATCATATATCTTCTGTACAGATTCATTTTCATGGGATCTTCTGTTTTTCATCTTTTCATCAATTTCATATAGCACTTTTACACGTTTTATTAATTTTTCAGTTTTCTGGTGAATTGGTTGACCACCACCATTGATACATCCACCCGGACAAGCCATAACTTCTATGAAGTGATATTTGGATTCCCCCTTTTCAATTTCATCAAGAATAGGGTCAACATTACCAATTCCATTCACGACAGCAACATTTACAGTTGTTCCTTCAATATCTATTGAACATTCTTTAATTCCTTCCATTCCTCTGATATCCGCTAATTCTAAATTCTCAAGATCTTTTTCTGTCATTTTAAAATAAGCTGTTCTCAATGCGGCTTCCATAACACCACCAGAGGTGCCAAATATTGCTGCTGCACCTGTTGATTCTCCTAATGGATTATCAAAATTCGTTTCCGGTAAATCTTCGAATTCGATTCCCGCAATTTTAAATAGTCTAACCAATTCTCTAGTAGTTAAAACTGCATCCACGTCAGCCATATTTTGTTCTGCAAGTTCCGGTCTGTCCGATTCAAATTTTTTCACTGTACATGGCATAATAGATACCACAAACATATCTTCCGGATTGATGCCGGCTTTTTCTGCATAATATGTTTTTAGAACTGCACCTTCCATTTCATGTGGTGACTTACACGAAGAGACATGTTCCAATATTTGAGGTCTATTTTGTTCAATATACTTTACCCAACCTGGACAGCAACTTGTAAACATTGGTAGTGATCCACCATTCGAGACTCTGCTGATCAATTCACTAGCTTCTTCCATTATAGTTAAATCAGCTGCAAAATTAGTATCGAAGACATACGTGAATCCAAGTCTTTTTAATGCCGTAACCAGTTGACCTGTAACATTTGTGCCTAAAGGCATATTGTATTCTTCGCCTATCGAAGCTCTGACTGCAGGAGCAATTTGCACTATTGGAATTTTGTTTTTATCATTAATAGCACCTGTAACTTCCTTAAGTGAGCTCTTTTCTCTCAAGGCAGCAGTTGGACATACCAGAATACATTGACCGCAAAGGATGCAGTCACTTATGTTTAGTCCTTTATTATAAGGTGTAGTAACATTGCTTTGAAATCCTCTATTTGTAAAATCTATGGCACCGACTTTTTGAATTTCATTACATGCTCTTACACATCTACCACATAGAATACATTTTGCCGGATCTCTCTCCATTGAGGCACTTGAGATATCAATAGCATGACATTTACTTTCACCCACAAATCTATGCTCTCTGATGCTAAACTGTTCCGATAGATCTTGAAGTTCACAATTTTTATTTCGTACACAAATTAGACAGTCTTGCGGATGATTTTCAATTAATAATTCAACAATTGTTTTTCTTGCCCTACGTACCCTAGTAGAATTAGTCTCTACTTTCATTCCATTAGTGATAGGATAAGCGCAACTAGGTGTCAGGCCTCTCATTCCATCAACCTCAACAACGCACATTCTGCAAGCACCGGTTGGTAACATATCTTTCATATGGCATAACGTAGGAATACTTATACCAACTGATTTTGCCGCATCTAAAATAGTCATTCCCTCTTCGGCATTGACTTTTATATTATTTATTTCTAATTCGACCATTTTCTCTCCAAAAACTTATTTATTTTGCTTCTATTGCATCGAATCTACATGTTTCTACACACATGCCGCATTTAATGCATTTTGTTTCAACAATTGTATAAGGATGTTTTGGTTCACCAACTATAGCATCTGATGGACATTTTCTTGAACAAACTCCGCACCCATTGCAAATTTCCGTTACCACACTATATGTAAGCAACTCTTTACAAACTCCGGCATGACATTCTCTTTCAAATAAATGACTTTCATATTCATCTTGAAAATATTTTAGACCCGATAGTACAGGATTTGGAGCACTCTGACCTAATCCACATAACGAAGTATCTTGAATTACTTCAGCCAATCTTTCCAAATGAATAATTCCTTTAAATCTTTGTAATTGATCCAACTTATTTTTTGTATCCTGATAGCTTACCGGAATACGTTCAATTGTTTCGAGCATTCTTTTGGTACCTTCCCTACATGGCACACATTTACCACAGGATTCGTTTTGGATAAAAGTTAAAAAGAATTTTGCCACATCAACCATACATGTGTTTTCATCCATTACTACGAATCCACCTGAACCCATCATTGCACCAACCGACTTAAGGGATTCATAATCAACTTCAGTATCTAACACACTTTCAGGAAGACATCCTCCTGAAGGACCGCCAATTTGCACTGCTTTAAATTTTTTACCGTTTGGTATTCCACCACCAATATCGAAAACAACTTCACGTAAAGAAATTCCCATTGGAACTTCTACTAATCCACTATATTCTATCATTCCACTTAGTGCAAAAACTTTGGTTCCCTTACTGGAATCAGTACCAATACTGGAATACCATTCGGCGCCATTTTTTAGGATCGCTGAAATATTCGCGAAAGTTTCAACATTGTTGATAATTGTAGGTTTACCCCATAATCCGGAAGCAACCGGATAAGGAGGTCGAGGTTTAGGCATACCTCTTTTGCCTTCTATCGATGCAATTAGCGCAGTTTCTTCGCCACAAACAAAAGCACCTGCCCCCATCTTTATTTTTATTTTAAAATTGAATCCACTTCCAAGAACATTTTCACCTAATAATCCGTATTCTTCACATTTTTTAATTGTGTTTTCAAGCCTTTCAATTGCTAAAGGATATTCAGCTCTGCAATATATATAGCCGAAGCAAGCACCTATAGCATAAGCTCCAATAATCATACCTTCTATTAGCTTAAACGGATCACTTTCAAGAATAGAACGATCCATAAACGCACCTGGATCACCCTCATCGGCATTACAGATAATATATTTGATATCGGCTACTTCCTTATTAGCCATTTCCCATTTTTTGCCGGTTGGAAATCCTCCGCCGCCACGTCCTCTAAGTCCGCTATCTAAAATTTCTTTTACAACATCTTTAGATGAATATTTTGCTAATACTTTATCCAAGGCCTGAAATCCACCGGCAGCTATATATTCGTCAATTGATGTTGGATCAATAATTCCACAATTTTCTAAAACTATTTTTTTCTGTCTTCTAAAAAATGGCAAATCATTAATATATTTAACGTTATCTACGCCGCGAGTATGAGATGCCAAAAGCTTTTCAACATATACATCTTGCTCGACAATGGTTTTCCTAATTAGAGCAGGAACATCTTTTACTGTTACTTCACAGTAAGAAATTCTACTTTGATCCGGAAGTTTTATATCAACTAATACTTCTTTGGCACAATAACCAATGCAGCCGGTTGGAACTAGTTCAGCTGTTAAATTTATTTTTTTTAATTCATTCTCAATTGCTTCTTTTACTTTTCCCGCTCCGGAAGCTAAACCGCATGTACCCATACCAATAAAAATTACAGGGAATTCATGAACCTCGTATTTCAACTTTTTATTTAGCTCATCGATTTCTTTTCTTTTATCATTTGATAAATCGATTTCTTCATCATTACAACAATATTTAACGAAGCTTTTTTGAGCAATACTATCTTCTATATTTATTAATTCTTTAAATGATTTCATGCAACACTCACAGTTTTGTTCTCTTCTTCTTTTTTTGCCATATTGCTATACTTCTTAATAATTTTGGGAATCTCTTGAACTGTTAATCGACCAAAATATTCTTCATTTATATTAATAACCGGTGCAATACTGCATGCTCCAATACAAGCAACTGTTTCTAAAGTAAATATTTTATCTCTTGTTGTTGCCCCGGCACTTATTCCTAATTCTGTTTCTAACGCAATTAGAATATTTGCAGAACTTTTTACATGACAAGCTGTTCCTCTGCAAACCCGAATAACATATTTACCCAATGGAGTTAGTCTAAACTGATTATAAAATGTAGCAACTCCATAAACACTTGCGAATGGTATTCCTACAAATTCTGAAATACTTGAAAGAACTTCTTCAGGTAAATATCCGTATTCGTTCTGAATATCCTGCAAAATAGGAATTAAACTACTTCTATCTTTTTCTGTATAGTTTTCAAGGATTTTTTTATACATATTTGTCTCTGATATTTCGATTAAAATAACAATTATGACAATTTACATGCCAATGACATTTTGATAAGAATATTTAGTTTAAATGGAATAAAATTGGATTAAAAAGGCTTTTTATAAGAATTTTTCCTATGTTTTGGAAATTATTATTTGTTATTTCCAATATTTGATATTCATAAAATGATTTATACTATAAAGCAGATAGAGTATATTATTTTTATTAATTAGTATTTATTAAATCATATAGTAATAGAATTATTAGATTGATAAAATGAATAAAGTCCACATTGATAAGCTAAAGATTAAAACTGCCCAGATATCACTTTTTATTGGGTTCTTAATATTTTTATTAAAAATTATTGCTTATTTCATAACCAGCTCCAGTGCAATTTTTTCAGACGCTGCAGAATCTGTTATACATATTCTTGCTACGGGAATGGTTCTCTACAGCATAATTGTAAGCTCACGTCCACCGGATGAATCTCATCTTTACGGCCACGGTAATATTGAATATTTTTCAGCCGGAATTGAGGGAATGTTAATAATAATAGCGGCAATTACAATCATTTATTTTGCAGTCAGCGATTTAATATTAGGAAGTAAACCGAATGAACTTGATATTGGAACGTCACTTATTGCAGCATCGGGAATAATTAATTTTGCTTTAGGGTACTACATAATTTCAAAAGGTAAACAAACTAATTCTTTAGCATTAATTGCTGATGGAAAACATATTCTTACCGATTCATTTACCAGTTTAGGAGTTGTAATCGGTCTAATTTTGGTACTTTTAACAAATATTTACCAGCTTGATCCTATAATTGCAATTTTAGTCGCCATTAATATTATTTTTACCGGTTATAAGTTGATTAGAGAGTCAATTGGCGGACTTATGATGGAAACCGATAATGAATTATTGGATTCAATTACTCAATCATTAAAATCCATAAGAAAGAATTACCATATTGATATACATCAACTTAGATTTTGGAAATCAGCCAACAATGTTTTTATAGATTTTCATTTAACGCTTCCATTTTTTTTCAATGTAAAACAATCTCATGATGTTGAAAAAGAGATTTTGAATAAATTATCAAGAGATATTAAAAATTCACAAATCAGAACTCATTTCGATTTTTGCGAACCTTTTTTATGTAAATATTGCAATTTTGAACCTTGTGAAGTAAGAGAAAGTAAATTTAGTGAAAGCATAAATTGGGATAATCAAAAATTATTAAGTAAACCGATGAGAGAAAATAATGAACAGTAAAAATTCACTTTTAGCAATAGCAATTGTAGCATCTTCAATCATTCTTGGTATTTTCTTTTATATTTCGAGGCAGAACACCGGTAAGGTAAAAGTTGTTGGTTATGCGATAGAATCTTTTGAGTCTGATATTGTGAGATGGAGTTTCAATATTTCTGAAACCATTAATTTTTCCAATTTGAAACAAGGATATAAAAAACTCAATGAAAAATTATCTGTATTGAAAAAAATAATATCGGAAAAAGAGTTAGATGAATTAGAAGTTATATATAAACCAATCAGAATAAATGATATTTATGATAGAAACGGTATTACATCAAATAAGAAGCTGTCTCAAGATATAGTTCTTACATCCAAAAGTTTAGATAAAATTGTTGAATTGTCTACAAATCCAACGATATTAATTGAAAATAATTTGCTTTTCGAGTATTCCAACATTGAATATTATTATACTAATCTGGGATTATTAAAAAAGCAATTATTAGGAAAAGCTGTAATTAACGCTAAGGAACGTGCGACAGAGATATTAGTAGCTTCAGGAAATAGCCTAGGAAATCTTATCACGGCACGGACCGGAGTATTCCAAATTACGGAACCACTTTCAACAGAAGTAGCCGGATATGGCTTACATAGTACTTCAACTAAAAAGAAGAATATAAAAGTTACGGTTTCTGCAGAATTTAATATAAACTGATGTTATTTAGATAACTTTTCATTTTTTTTCATTGATTCTTCACCCATTTTTCTCTTGTGTTCAGAGAATTTTTGTTGAAGATTACTATCACCGGTTGCTATAATTTGAACTGCCAGAAGAGCTGCATTTTTTGCTCCTCCAACGGTTACTGTTGCAACAGGTATTCCAGGCGGCATCTGAACAATTGATAATAACGAATCCAAACCATCTTGGAAGCTTGATTTCATTGGAACACCAATTACTGGTAGAACAGTTTGTCCAGCTGTTACACCGGGTAAGTGAGCCGCCATTCCCGCAGCTGCAATTATTACTTTTAATCCTCTACCGGCAGCTGATTTCGAATATTCTGAATGTTCTTCCGGAGTTCTATGAGCTGATAATATTTTAACTTCATAAGGGATATCAAATTCTTTAAGAATTGCGAAAGACTTTTCCATAACAGGCAGATCAGAATCGCTGCCCATAATTATGCCGACTAAAGGTTTAGACATTATAAATCCTAGGTTTAATTAGTAGATTATTTAGACGGTAGAAATATATAAAGAAAGGGTTAAATTAGTAAGAGTCTTCGAAAAACTAGAGAAATTTATTTTCTTTCAATGGACCCTGCACCGGAAATATCCATACTTACATCAACCGCATCACCATAAAGTTCAATAAATCCGGCTCCGCTAACTTCAGCGTTGCATGAATTGGACGCATAAACTTCGGCATTAGCAGCACCGCTTACATCAATTGAAATGTCTTCAGTAATTAGGTTTTTCGCCATTAAATCGGCAGCACCACTTACATCAATGTTCAATATGCCGGTTGTACCGGAAATATTAATGCTTCCAGCTCCACTTAGATCTATATAAAATTCATCTGAATTTATACCTTTTGCGCAAATATCATTTACTCCGGAGCATTCAATTGCATACAATTCGGGTACGGTAACAATAATTTTCAGATCTTCTCTTGGTCTTAAATTTTTCCTGGAATGAATATATAAAGTTTGCTTTTTTACTTTGGTCTTAATATACTTTAATAGATTGCTTTCGGCTAATATTTCCAGCCTTTGCTCTTCACCAACGGTTATATTAACATCAAAATTACCGGAAACATCAATTCTTTCAAATTCATCTACTTTTCGTGTATCTGTAATTAAATCCCCATTCCCTTTAATACCTGTTATTTTACAGGAAATTACGGATAATGATATCAGGATTAATAAGATTAAATTGCGTTTCATAGTTTACCCTGCCAGCTTTTGAATTTTTAGACGCATTAATGAATTATAAGTTTCATTAATAAAGTGATATTATACTTAAATATCCAATAGAAAAATTATTTTTTGTGATATTTGATAATATATTTATGGACAAAATCACTATATTTGTTAGAATTATTAAGAATTAAATACAGGTTAATATGTCATTTCCTTCACCATTTTATAAATGGCGCCCTCATCCATGGCATGGCTTAGATATTGGTAAAAATCCGCCATATGTTGTAAACGCATATATTGAAATAACTCCTTTTGATTTTATCAAATATGAGGTTGAAAAGACTACCGGTTATCTTAAAGTTGACAGACCACATAGAACTTCTTCTCAACCGCCATCTCTTTATGGTTTTATTCCAAAAACATATTGTGGTGAAAGAGTTAGAACTTTGTCTCCTACTTCGAAAAAAGGTGACGGTGACCCACTTGATATTTGTATTATAAGCGAACGCCCAATTAATAAATCGGAGATAATCCTTGGTGCTAAGGTTGTAGGCGGAATACAAATGATAGATCATAAAGAAGCTGATGACAAAATTATTGCCGTTCTTGAAAATGACAATGTATGGCAAACAGCAGAAAATATAAGTGATTTACCGGATGTTATGATTGAACGACTGAGGCATTATTTTTTAACTTATAAATTAATTCCGGGTGAAAAATCTAAAGTTCAGATTGATCAGGTTTATGATAGGGAGCATGCATTAAAAGTTGTTGAAGCATCTATTCTTGACTATGAAGATGAGTATGGATCTTAACAATTTTCCAGATTAGCACTAATATAGATTTTTTGATTTTTTAAGGATCAATTACACTTAATGAATAAAATACTGACTGACCGATCGTATAAAAACTCCAAAGATGTTCATTTTTTAAATTACAATGATAAATCTCTGATTATTATTGGAACAGCTCATATTTCTAAACAATCAGCGGATTTGGTGGAAGAAGTAATACGTGCGGAAAAACCAGATATAGTAAGCGTTGAATTAGATGAGCAGAGATACCAGGCTTTGTCTAATAAAAAGAAATGGGAAAATTTAGACTTAAAATCGATAATAAAACAAAAACAATTAAGTACTCTAATTATTAATATTTTGCTCTCCTCATATCAAAAAAAATTGGGTAAAAAACTTGGTGTTAACCCCGGTGTTGAATTATTAAGAGCAACGGAGGTTGCAAAAGAGAATAATATTCCAATTGAATTGTCCGATAGAGATGTTAGAATTACGTTAAAAAGAGCTTGGAGATCAATGGGATTTTGGCAAAAATCCAAGTTTATGACAATGGGATTAGCAAGTGTTTTTGATAAAGAAGATATTTCCGAAGAACAGCTTGAAGAATTAAAAAATAAAGATGTTTTAACGGAATTAATGAATGATTTAGGCAAAGTAATGCCCGTGCTGAAAAAAGTACTTATTGATGAAAGAGATTCATTTTTAGCAAAAAAAATAAAAGAAGCCAGCGGAAACAAAATTGTTGCCGTAGTTGGTGCCGGTCATATGCAAGGTATTTTAGATAAAATTAATTCCGATGAATCTATTGATTTAAATAAAATTGAATTTGTACCCTCCCCTTCTCCTATGAATAAAATACTTGGTTGGGGAATTCCTTTAATAATTATTGGTTCAATATTCTATATTGGTTTAAATAAAGGGTTTGCCGAAGCCGGCGATAATGTAATATTTTGGATTCTTGCCAATGGAATCCCTAGTGCAATAGGGGCTATATTGGCATTGGGGCACCCTTTGTCCATATTGTCGGTATTTTTTGCAGCACCGCTTACCAGTTTAACTCCATTGATCGGGGCCGGGTATGTTGCTGCATTTGTTCAATCATATTTTAGCCCTCCGGTTGTGCTTGAGATTCAAAATGTTAGTGAAGAAGTGAATAAAATTAAAATGTGGTGGAAAAATAAGCTTTTAAGAATACTTTTAGTTTTTATCCTGTCCGGATTAGGAAGTGTACTAGGAACCTATGTGGGTGCTTACAAAATAATATCAAGTCTTTTTTAACAGATAATTTTATACCATTTGATTAGATCATTTCGCTCATCAATTCTTTTCTCGGTTGAGGTATTACTACTTTATTAACTAATAACCCTTTTTCGCCAATAACTGCAGCTCCCGTATCAACAGCTGATTGAACTGCGGCAACATCCCCTGTTAACGTGCAAAATGCTTTTCCGCCTAATGCCATTGCTAATCTAATCTCTATTATTCTAACAGTAGCGGCTTTTACCGCGGCGTCAGCACCTTCAATCAATGATGCTACTGAAAATGATTCAATTATTCCCAGGGCATCAAGATTTTCAACGCCGGAATGTCCAGATAGTGCCGGGAAAATATCTTTATGAACATTTGGAATAACAAATGTATCTATGACTGCAAAATCTACTTGTTCTGAAGCAGTCTCAACTGCGGAATTTACTGCGGCAACATCGCCACCAATCAAAACCATATATTTTCCAGAACATATAGATCTCGAAATTATTAATTCTACTTCTGATGTTTTTAACATTATATCCGCAGCCTGCATGCCGGCAGCTATGCTTGATAACTCAAGTAATCCAATTGAATTCAATTCCATCATATTTCCTTTCCTTTAGAGATATTTTCAAAATATCTCTTTGTTATACAACTATTGCTTAATAATGATTGTATCATTGTTAACAAAATTTATTATTCCATTTATTGAAGAATGAATATTTGCCCCTAATTTCCCTTCCTCAATCTTCCCTATTAAATCTCCTTTTTGCACCTTTTGACCAACAGAAACTATACTTATCGTTGGGACACCAACGTGTTGTTTTAATTTAATTTCAACTTCATCAGGCACGGGAAAATCGTTATGATATGGTGTAGGTTGCTCGTAACTTTCTATATTCATCCTTTTCATCAGTTGTTTTATTGGTACCCGGCGACCTTCTTTTATCGGATGTACACGTAAAGGTTTGGTTTGTTCAAATTTAATAGAATTATCTCGTAAATAATCTTTACCTTGATCACATGCCTCCCGTGGATATAAATCTTCCGGGCAAGCATATAATGAACACAATCCGCAAGAACAACATAGGTCGGCATATTGATTCCAAACTTTCTCCCCTGTTTTAGTGAAACCCAAAGACCTCATTACTTTGTGCGGTTGAACATCGTAACCTAACAAATATCTTGGGCAGAGCTCTGTACAATAACTGCATTGATCACAAGCCGATTTACCAATTCTGTTCATACTAGATAAGTCTCTATCCATTCTATTGAGAAGGTAATGATCTTTTGGTAAGAATATTAAACCAGCCGTTGTTTTTGTAACCACTTCATTTAAATCATATGTTAGTGTCCCCATCATAATTCCACTAACGAATACGCCAAATTCGCTCACGGTACTCCCGCCAACAAAATCAAGAATATCTTTAAATTTTGTTCCAACAGGTACGAAAAAAGACGATGGATTTTTAACGGCTCCCGCAATACAAATAAATTTTTCAGTAAGTGGAATATCCTTTGCAGCATTTGAAATATTGTAAAAAGTTTCAACATTATTCACAACACAGCCCACATCTAAAGGTAATCCCTTTGGGGGAATTAGTCTTTTTGTAGCATGATATACTAACTCATACTCATCCCCAGATGGATAGAAATCTCCAAGAAAACTCATTTCAATGTTTGATCCATCTAAATACGGCTCAATAGCTGAAATCGCTTCCGCATTTTTTTCCTTAACACCAAAGTAACCTTTACTGGCTTTTGTACTTGAATACATTAATTTCATTCCATCCACAATTTCCTGAGGATGGTTAACCATAATTTCAAAATCTTTATGAAGCAAGGGCTCGCATTCAGCACCATTTGCAAGGATAAATTCAATATTAGAGGAAGCTTTTATGTGTGTTGGAAATCCCGCCCCACCAGCACCCACAACTCCAGCTTTATATATTTTTTCGGATAAATTCACTTTAATCCCTTTTAATTACAACTACTGTTTTATCGTCCTGATATTTACTTTCGGAAGTTGAAAACTTCTGTACATCTTCAACAATTGCCAAAGCAATTTCTTTAGGAGATTTATTTACATTTTTCTGAATCAATTTTTCGAGTCTTTTTTCCTCATAAAACTGATATTTGTTATTAGCAGCTTCAGTAATACCATCCGAATAAATAACTGCTACATCACCGGGGCCAAAATTTATACTATCGGTTTCATATTTTGAATTAGGTGCCGGCCCGAGTAACGGACCTGTAGGAGTAAGATAACTTATTTTTTTATCCTTTTTACAATAAAATATCGGTGGATTATGTCCCGCGTTGGCATATAGAAATAATCCTTTTTTATCATCAGAAAGTTCACCATAAAAAAGAGTTGAAAATTTATCATCACTAAATATTTTATTTACCAAGTTATTCATTCTGTACATCATCGGCGAAATTTTCATTTGAAAATTACCGGCCATTCTAATTGCTCCTGATATATACATGGCCTCGGCCGAAGCACTTAGACCTTTGGATGCAGCATCACCCAATACAATACCTAATCTTTCCTCATCATCACCAATTTTTATGTAATCATAAAAATCACCACCCACAATCTGAGCTGGAATTGTAATCCCAAAAATATCATAACCATGAAATTTATATTCATGCTCCGGCAATATGCTCCGCTGTAATTGCTTTGCCCTATCAATGTCTTCGATTAAGTTTTTGCGGGATGATGAAATTCTTCTTTCTCTAATTTTTGATGTTAATACCGTTGCAACAATGTTTAAAACATATCTTAAATCTTTAACTAAATCGTCACTGTTCAAAGAAAGTAAATATTCGTAATATGGAACATTGTCAACTTTTATTTTAAAGCCAATTCCGGAAGCCGAATATTTGAATATTCCCTTTTTAAGTAATATCTCGTTTGTCTCATTTGCAAGTATAGTTCTATATTTTGATACAACGCCTAGAATAGGATTATCATTTAGCGAGAGCTCAAAATTTTTCTTAATTCTTTGAACTTTTCCCATTTGATGAACTAATTCGTAAGCTTTTTTCTTTGTGTTAAGTTTCCAAATTCTCCCGCCATTAATATCAATTTTAGCACTCTGTACTAATTGTTTAAGTACTTCGTATAATAAGTCATTTTCAGTGTCAAAATGCTTTGACGCAAGTGCATCAATGGTTTTGAATAAACGTTTTTGTTCCATATTTTGATCTAAAATTTAAGTTTTCTTTATAAATAATAACAATTAGTTAGAATAAAACCTAATAACCTTAGTTATTGCAGCTTTACTTACTTCATTAAATTCATCAATGCCAAAGGCTTTCATAATACTATTCGGTGTAGATCTATACACTCCTTTTTCAACATAACCGCCACCCTCGTAAACACCTATTTCCAGTTCATCTTTTCCATCAATTTCAGATGGGATTTTACTATTGAGCTTGAGTAAACTTTTCCATTTCGATTCAAAATCTACT
>Ga0209633_10000340_pt1 | contig 55700 bp, 54 predicted proteins | sample Cruoilmetagenom1_FD_187290 | JGI IMG/M metagenome (GOLD analysis project Ga0209633, IMG submission 187290) | Oil polluted marine microbial communities from Coal Oil Point, Santa Barbara, California, USA - Sample 1 (SPAdes) (version 2) | ecosystem: Environmental > Aquatic > Marine > Oil seeps ... | reverse complement strand
GAAATGAGCCGAACAAGCTTCCATATCCCCGTCATTGTTAAAGTCGTATTCTCCGGTATCGGTGCCTCCATTAAGGGATAAGGTTGTTCCGTCAAAGGTGTGACCGTAGGTATCCCAATCATCAGGGTCATCATCCCAGACAATTGCAAAGTAGAATGTTTGTTGCCACTCCTCCCAAAACATTTCTCCACTTACAGTATAAGCATTCCGATCTATCGGATCCAGTGTCAGAGTAAAGCGGCCATTAGATTGTACGGACAAGCCGACTGTTCCCCCGTCTTCGACCACGTCAACAGAGGTGGTGTTTACACTAAATTGGGCTTTGGTGGTCTCCCAGGTTCCGGTGAGTTCGCTGATATGGAACGGACCGTCTTTAATTAGTTCGTCTATGTCATCATCCGTACTACAAGAGAAAGTCAGAGAAATCAACGAGATTAAAAAAAAATATGTGAACGGTTTCATGGTGATAAATTTTGGAAGAAGGGTGCATATTCCCTTCTAATTACACCTATAAATGTATTGATATTTTCTACTTTCTGCAATGATATTGATCAGCTTTCTGGGATTTTGACTCCTGAATTCTGTAAAAAACGTTCAGTACTTCGTTGTCCTTTTCGATCGTTTCCAGCAGCTTTTCAACTTCGTCAACTTGTTCAGCAGTCAACTCCTTTGTTACCTGCAGGATGTGCTCAAAGCTGGAGGAGTGGATTTCGATACACCTTTCCAATCCCTTCTGGACGATTCCTAAGGATCCAAAGGGGGTGTTGTCGTGGTTGAAAAGTAATGAAGCACAACGGTTGGTATAAGAATAGTAGCGGATTTGAAAAGACTTATCTTTCTATTTAGCGCTAAACTTTATACAAAGATACTTACTTTGAATTTAGTACTAATACCGCTATTATTTTTATACAGTGTTACCTGCTGGCTTTATTCAATTCTATATTTTTGCTCAATTTCTTGTTGAGTTTTTTCTTGTGACATTTCAAGCCCAAACCCATTTTGACTTCCAAAAGCTTTATAACTATATCTTAAACCATAAAATATATCAATTAGTAGTTTAAATTCGCTTATTATCTTCTACCCCAAAGTTCATTTCCTAAATACAAATATTCTGTCAATAGTTTTTCATAGATTTTATCAACGTTATCACCATTTAGAAATATTACATATCCGTTTTTAGTTTTTGGAAACATTATCGCCAATGTACTAACTCCAGGATCTTTCCCAGTATGCAAAAGAGCATAATCTCCTGTACTAAAATTGGTTAATTTTTCCCAACCAAGCCCGAAGTAATCATTCTCTTTGAGTTTAATTTGGCTTGTTGTCATTTCATTAAACAAACTTTGAGATAAGCCTCCACCATTTAATATGTGAGCGATGAAATTACCATAATCCTCAACTGTCGTCAAAAGATTTGCTGCTGCATTTGCTTCATAATATTTATGGGTCTCTAACTGTATTCCATCTTTATCGTGATTTTTTGCATATCTATTTTCATCCATTTTTTTATCCCACCAAAAATGAGTGTCAGTCATTTTTACAGGTTTAAATATTAAAGAATCAGCAAGTTGTTCAATACTTTTCCCAAATTTAACCTCTAATGATTTTCTTAAATACTCAAAACCCTCTCCTGAATATTGATATTTTGTTCCTGGCTCGAACTCGAAAGTTAATTTGTTCAACTTATTCATATATCGCCAATTTGGAAAACCTGTTTGATGTGTAAGTACAATTTTTGGAGTTAATTCTTTGTATCTTTTATCATTTTTCAAATCAGGGTCAATCCAATATTTATATAACTTTTCGTTCAATTCAAGTTGCCCGTTGCTTATTAATTTTAAAGTTACTGACGCAACAATTGGCTTGGTAAGTGAAGCCACTTTGAATATTGAATTATATGGAGCGGATACGCCATCTTTCAAATTTCCAAAAACTTGAATTTCTGTTAATTGCCCATTTCGTACAATTCCCAGACCTAATGCGGGTACTTTTTCTCGTACTAAAAGTGTTTCAATTTCTTTTCCGAATGTTTTTTTATTTTTAGATTTTACAGGATCGTTATGGTCAAAACTTAAAACTTCTTTTAATAGCCATTTACCATTTTCTAATAAATATAAATGTGTGAATTTGGCTCTACTTGTTTGAACATCTTCTTTGTTAGGTTCTCTGATGTAAAAATTATGGATACCTCTTTGAATAGCACCGTACAAAATACCGTTATTATAAAGTGGAAATACTTCTAAACTTTTCTCTTCAACTTTTCTTATAGGTTTCTTGTTTGGGTCTGAACAAATATATTTTTTGGTATTTTCAAAAAAAGTGTTCCTATCTTGTATTCCGCTTTGATCGTGATAAAAAATGAGGTCTTTGTGCATTGCCTTATCAAGATATTCAAGGTTACATTGATTGAAACCTTGTTCAAAAAAAGTGATGTCTTGTTCTTTTAAGATTAAGAAGAGTTCAGAATCTTTCGTGATTTGCGCTTGCAGATTATTAAAGGAAATAAGGAGCACAATTGTGCTAAAAATGTTATTTTTTGTCATATTAAATATTTTAGGCAAAGCTTTACAATTAAGCAGATAATTGTATTAGAATTACCCTGCCAATAACGCGACAATGACCTGCCAATGGTCTAAAAAAACTATATTAAACTGAAATTTAATTTGATATGTAACTTTTGATTTTTGTCAATTTCAGCCGTATTTCTAAGGATAATAAATATGTTGGTTAATATAGCAAGCATCAAAAAAACTAAATTTAATTTGTTTCCAGAAAAAAACCACTTTTCTATGATAGAAACAATTAGAAAAAAAATCACAGAAAGTACTACCCAAAGGATTTGAAGGGATATTATTTGTTTGGTTATAGGATTGAATTGTTTTTTAGCAAACATTATTATGAGCGGTATCGCAATATTAGCCAAAGGAAGAATAACAAATGGTAAAGAAGAAAGATTAATTATCTTAATTAAACTATAATTCAATTTATTTATTTCGTTCTCCTTTCCGAGTAATTCATTCTCATTTATAGCTAATGCTTTTGCCAGCGCTTTAAGCGTATGACCTTTTGGTATTACTCCTGCCTCAATACGCTGAATTGTTCTAACTGAGATGCCTGAATTTTCAGCTAACTCTTCTTGGGTTAAATTTAATTTTTCTCTAAATCTTAATAGTTTGTTCATTATTTTCGGTCTTGCGCTTGCGGGTAACGGTTGGTGTATGGTTTAGTTGCGAGTCTCGCGCAACTAATTTAGCAAAAGGAAACCGAACCTTAGGAAAATCCGAAGGATTTTCCGAGTACGTATTACCCTAAGCAATTAATTATATACGTTGTTGTGGCACGTTATTTTAATCGTAAACAGCATTTTCAGCAGTTTCCCTATTTATTTCCAAGTCAGATTTTACGCTGTCCACTTTCATTCCGATTGTTATTAACGCAACCTTTCCTAGAGGTAATCGAAGTGTCGGATTTTCTGAATTGACCATTTCGATAATCGCTTTAGATGCTTTTACTGGGTCGCCTTCTTGTTTTCCGTCAACTCCCTTTAGTTTAGTCCTAAATGCTCCTGCTGTTTCCGAATAATCGTCTATTATGTTTTTCGCTTGCCCAAGTCCGTTTCCTGCAAAATTTGTACGGAAAGGTCCTGGCTCAACTATTGAAACCTTTATGCCCAAAGGTGCTACTTCTTGTGCCATTGCCTCACTAAAACCTTCTAAAGCAAATTTGCTTGCATTATAGATGCCAAAACCTGCGAATGCTTTAATTCCTCCGTGAGATGAAATTTGAACAATGTGCCCTTTCTTTTCTTTACGCATAAAGGGTAAAACGCTTTGTGTCATTTTTAATGTTCCAAAAAAGTTTAGCTCAAAAACGGTCCTCACTTCTTGCATAGAAGTTTCTTCTACCGCTCCTACAAATCCCATTCCTGCATTGTTTACCAAAACGTCAATTTTTCCGTATTCCGAAATAATTTTCTCGATACTATTTTGAATGCTCATTTCATTGGTAATATCCAATAAGATTGCTTTTGCGTTTTTGATGTTCTTTTTATTGAATTCTGCAACTTGTGACTCGAGTCGAAATGTTCCGATTACAAAATCGCCTTTTTCTATTACTGATTCGGCAAGTGCTTTGCCCAACCCACTTGATATTCCTGTGATTAACCAAATTATATTTTTCATTGTATTCCTTTTTTTAGAGCGTTAATAATTTCTGAAACCTCTACACGATTTCTGTAATCACCACCTAAAGATTTTGCAAAAGAAATCGTAGCATCTTTTTCGATAATGAAAACCGCAGGAACTGGTAGTTCTCTAGAATCATCCGAGTAATGCGCATCAAAATCGAATCCAAATTTAGTCATTGTACTTACTGGTTGATCTGCATTTTTGAACACTGTTGTGTATTTTCGGGCAACGATATTCCCGTTATCACTCAAAACTTCAAAATTGAGTTCGTTTTTTTCTTTTACGTTTAATGATTCATCAGGTGTCTGTGGTGAAATAGCTACTAATTCAGTTCCTAAAGCGTGAATTTCTGATAACGAATTTTGATAATGGGTTAACTGTAGGTTGCAATACGGACACCAAGAACCTCTATAAAAGATAAGTACAACTTTACCTTTTTTTAGTAGGTCTGAAAGTCTAATTGTTTTATTGGTTGCATTTGAAAGTGAAAAATCTGGTGCTTTTTCTCCAACTTGCAGTTTTAAAATTGATTTGTGATTTAGTTGTAGATTTTCTGCATCCTTGTTGAAAACGTCAAGTGCATCTTTAGGAAGCATAGTTCCTAAATTTGTACGCAAGTCTTTTAAGTTTTCTGCGTACGAATTTTTTTCTGTGTTCATTTTTCCTTGATTTATGTGAAGCCAAAATTGACTTTACAAAAGTGTGGTGATATGCCAACTTTAAAAATGAACTGGATTAGGAAATTATCTTGAACTAGTTTAAGATTTTGTTGTGAGTCGTTTACGTATTTTACTTAAAAACTCTGGTGACATTCCCAGATAGGAAGCTAATGCATATTGAGGGACTCTTTGTACTATTGAAGGATATAGATTAAAAAATTCCAAATACCTTTCTTCGGCTGATTTACCTAGATTAGATAAAACTCTTCTTTGAGAAAAAGCAAACGACTTTTGTGCGACCAATCTAAAAAAACGTTCGAATTTTGGGTTTTTATCGCAAAGACTCTCAACGTCTTCATAAGCAATTTGCTGAACCGTTGAATCTTCCAAAGCTTCAACGAATAAAGACGCAGGACTTTGGTTCACATAACTATTAAAATCGCTGATAAACCAATCCTCTATAGCAAACTGAATTGTATGTTCCATTCCTTCATCATTCACAAAATAACTCCTAAACGCTCCTTTTAATACATAAGTTTGATGCGAACAAATAAAATTCGGTTGCACAATAAATTGCCTGCGTTTGATTTTTGTTGTTCTTACTATTGAAATAAATTGTTGTTCGTCATCTTCATTTAAAGAGACGTAACGCTTAATATTGTCTAGTATATTTTTGTAATCTTTCAATGTTTCTTCTGATGTGCCACAACGCATGTGTATGCGTACTTGTACGTTTATTTCTATTATATGTGTTGTTACAACTGTTTTTATAAATTGTTTTCAGCTACTGATTCGTAATGATCCCTTCAATGGCCCTTGCCAACTTAAAATCTTTTTCAGTTACCCCTTCGGCATCATGGGTAGAAAGCCTGATCGATAATTTATTATAGACATTAAACCACTCGGGATGGTGGTTTTGAGCCTCTACTTCAAACGCAATCCGTGTCATGATAGAAAAACAATCTTTAAAGGTTTCAAACTCTAAGGTAGTTTCGATGGCATTTTCAACATATTCCCAATCAGGTAGTTGCTCTAATTTTTTCTCGATTGCTGCTTCGCTTAGTTTTTTCATTATCAGTTTGTATATTTTGTCATTCTGAACGAAACAAGGTGCAGTGAAGAATCAATTTTTTGCGATTCTTCGCTTTGCTCAGAATGACAATGATCTTAGTTATCCTTTATAAAAAGGCAGTTTTACCACTGTTGCAGGAATCGCATTTTTCCGTACCTGTATATAGATCTTACTTCCTATATCTGTAAAAATGGTTGGGACATAACCCAGGCCTATTCCTTTTTTTAGTGATGGGCTCATGGTACCGGAAGTAACGATACCTATTTTTTTACCATTGCTATCAACTATATCATAGTCATGACGGGGTATTCCTCTTTCGTCTAATTCAAAAGCCACCAATTTACGGTCGGGGCCATGCTCTTTTTGTTTTTTTAAGTTTTCAGAATTGGTGAACTCTTTTGTAAATTTCGTGATCCAGCCCAAACCGGCTTCAATAGGGGAGGTGGTATCATTGATGTCATTTCCATAGAGGCAAAAGCCCATTTCCAGTCGTAGGGTATCACGCGCAGCCAGGCCAATTGGCTTGATGCCATAGGCTTTACCAGCTTCCATCACTTTGTTCCATACTTGTTCCACTTCTGAATTTTTACAATAAATTTCGAATCCACCAGAACCTGTATAACCTGTAGCAGAAATAATCACATGTTCAATACCTGCAAAATCGGCAACTTCAAAGGTATAATATTTCATATTCTCCAGATCAACAGAAGTTAACGATTGCATAGCTTCAGCCGCTTTTGGGCCTTGAATAGCCAATAACGAAAAATCGTCAGATAAGTTTCTCATTTCAGCACCAACATCATTATGAGATGAGATCCAATCCCAATCTTTTTGAATATTGGATGCATTTACAACTAACACATACTTTTCTTCGCTCAATCTATAGATGATCAGATCGTCAACAATTCCACCTTCATTATTAGGCATACAACTATACTGAGCTTTACCATCAAATAGTTTTGAAGCATCATTTGAGCATACTTTTTGGATCAAAGCCAGGGCATTTGGACCCGTAATTAAAAATTCACCCATATGTGAAACATCAAAAACACCTACACCGTTTCTAACGGTTTCATGTTCGATGTTTATTCCTTCATATTGTACAGGCATATTATATCCTGCAAAAGGAACCAGTTTAGCTCCTAAGGCTTCGTGTATGTGAGTTAAGGCGGTGTTTTTCATTCTTTTTGAAATCTGATTTAATTAGAAAAAATATTCCTGCCTCTACAGAAGTAACCCTTCGACTGCGCTCAGGGAGACATCTTCAGCAAAGCTGCGGAAATGATTAATTGTTGAACAAAATTACTCATTAATTCTTGAGTAAAAAAGATTTTAATTCGGAGTATGAACTTATAAAAGTGGCTTCCTTGGTTTTATCAATAACCGCTCGAATTTGTGGCGGAAATTCTATACTTTTCTCAATAACAGGCTCAACCACATCTAAGAATTTTACAGGATGTGCTGTCTCCAGGAACACACATTGCGTATCCTCATGTTCTTCCAGGTACTTTTTAGCTCCTAAATAGCCAACAGCTCCATGTGGGTCAGCCATATAATTATGGTCTATGTAGAGGTGCCGCATTGCACTGCGGGTCTCAGCATCACTAAAAGAGTAGGAGTAAAGATCCTCTTTTAATGCATCGAAATCATTATTATAAATTTTCTGAATTCTGATAAAATTGCTTGGATCTCCAACATCCATTGCATTAGAAATGGTTTGTATGGATGATCTCACGTTATAATAACCTGTTTGCAAATATTTTGGCACTACATCATTTACATTAGTAGCCGCAATAAATCGGTGAATTGGTAAGCCTAATTGTTTAGCCATCATTCCGGCACAGATATTTCCATAATTTCCACTTGGTACAGAAAACACAAGCTTTTTACCGTGGGATTTCAATTGTTTATAGGCAAGAAAGTAGTAAAACATTTGAGGCAGCCAACGTGCTACATTAATTGAATTTGCCGATGTTAATTGCTTAACAGAAGTAATTGACCCATCTAAAAAGGCCTTTTTCACCATGGCCTGACAATCGTCAAAAGTACCTCGAACTTCCAGGGTCTTAATATTTTTACCAAGTGTTGTCAATTGTTTTTCCTGAACATCACTTACTTTTTTACTGGGATATAAAATAACGACATTGATATTTTTAACACCCAAAAACCCACTGGCCACGGCGCCACCTGTATCTCCAGAGGTAGCCACCAATACCGTCACTTCTTTTTCACTACCTGTATTCAAATAACCTAAACAGCGTGCCATAAAGCGCGCCCCAACATCTTTAAAAGCCATGGTAGGTCCATGAAAAAGCTCGAGGGTCTTGATACCATTTTCTATATCTATTAAAGGAAAATTAAAATTGAGGGTTTCTTTTATAATTTGTTTAAGTTCGTTTTCAGGGATTTCACTTCCTATAAACTGTTTGATAACTTCGTATCCGATTTCATGATCGGTATAGTTCGAAATATTAGTAATAAAATCTTTACCTAATGGCCTTATTGATTCAGGAAAATACAAGCCTTTGTCTGGAGCCAATCCATTAATAACAGCTTCTTTAAAGCTAACGGTGGGTGCTTTTTTATTTAGGCTATAATACTTCATGTTACTTGCTGTCCAGAATTTTTATTCCCTTGTCATTAATTTTTGAAGTATGGATATGAAAATCAATAGTCGATTTTTGGTATACAGTTCTAAATGCCTGTGCCACTTTTTTTGCGGTATTTTCACCTTTACACAAAGCAAAAACGGAGGGACCGGAGCCAGAGATGCCAACACCCAAGGCACCGTTTTCTAATCCGGTAGTTTTTATTTCATCGAAAAGCGGAATTAAAAGTTTGCGATAAGGCTCGGCAATAACATCTTCCAGAGACCTGCTAATTAGCTCGTAATCATCTGTATAAAGACCGCTAATTAAACCTGCTAAATTTGCACTTTGCCTGACTGAGTCTTCAATTGGAATTTCAGGTTGTAAAACATTGCGGGCATCTTCAGTTTTTATTTCTATTTGCGGATGGATAACGGTAACCCATAACTCTTTGGGTACAGGTAATTTTATAATTTCTAATGGATTGTAACTTTTTACTAAAATAAATCCACCATAAATTACAGCAGCAACGTTATCAGCAATTGGAGAACCGCAAGCTACTTTTTCACCAATTCTTGCAAATTCTGTCAATTCTAAATTTGAAAAAGGTTTTCCTAACAATTCATTCACTGCAATAGCGGCACCCGCTGCACTGGAAGCGCTGCTGCCGAGTCCGCTACCAGGTTTTACTTTTTTAAACAATTTTATGTCAATCCCAAAATCGACTTTTGCTGTATTGAGCATTGCTAATGCAACAATGCTGGCAGCATTTTTTTTAATATTATGTGGTAAGTCCGCTCCTTCAATAGTACTAACGGTTACTCCTTGTGAGGCTGTTTTTTTGAGGATCATTTCGTCTCCCACTGCATTCAAAGCGAAACCTAAGGCATCAAATCCGCATGAGACATTGGCCACAGTTGCTGGAGAAAATATTTTAATTTCATTCATACTTAGTTACTTGCTATTTTAATTATATCGGCAAAAAGCCCTGAGGCAGTAACATCAGCACCCGCACCGGCACCTTTTATAATCATTGGTTGTTCGGGATAACGTTTGGTATAGAACATTACAATATTATCCTTTCCTTTTAAATTATAGAAAGGATGTCCTTCTGGTATTTCTTTTAGTCCTACCTTGGCTTTTCCATCACTAAATTCTGCTACATATTTTAATTGACACCTATTTTTATCAGCAGAAGCAAGTAATTGGTTAAAATGTCCTGCATCATTTAACAGTGATTCATAAAAATCATCAACGGTATCGGCTTCGAGGTTATTTTGAGTCAAAAAAGAATCATTTTCAATATCCTCCAGATTTAATTGTATACCACTTTCTCTGGCTAAAATTAATATTTTTCTTGCAACATCAACACCACTCAGATCAATTCTAGGATCAGGTTCGGTATATCCTTCGAGCTGTGCTTGTTTTACAATATCATAGAAATTGGTTTTTGAGGTAAAATTATTAAAAATAAAATTTAAACTACCCGAAAGGACCGCCTGAATTTTGAGTATTTCATCACCGGAAGCAATTAAATTGTTTAACGTATCAATTACTGGCAAACCAGCGCCAACATTGGTCTCAAATAAAAAAGGAGCATTATATTCCAATGATAATTCTTTCAATCTGTTGTATTTGCTATAATCAGAGGAACAGGCAATTTTATTACATGCCACCACGGCAATACTATTTTTTAGATATTCACTATACATACCTGCAACTTCTTCATTCGCCGTAATATCAACAAAAATACTGTTCCTGAGATTTAGGGATTTTATTTTGTTTAAAAAGCCGTCTAATGAAGCTTTTAAGCCTCCATCAAGATTTTCTTTCCAGGATTGAAGAGAGATTCCATTCTCATTAAAAACCATCCTTTTAGAATTAGATAAACCAATGACTCTTAGGTTAATTTTTAAACTATTCTGCAAATATTTTTGTTGACTTTGTATCTGTTCAATTAATTTTTCACCAACATTTCCAACTCCTGTGATAAATACATTCAATTGTTTATAAACATTTTCAAAAAAAGTTTCATGCAAACTATTCAATGCTTTTTTGATGTCTTTGGTAGCTATTACAGCCGAAATATTTTTTTCCGAAGCGCCCTGAGCAATGGCTCTGATATTTACATTATTGCTACCCAGTGTGCTAAACATTTTACCGCTAACACCTTGATGACTTTTCATATTATCGCCAACAATGGCAATTATTGTCAGTTGTTTTTCAACAACCAGTGGTTTAATTTTATTTCTTAAAATTTCAAATTCAAAAGTAGTATCTATAGCAGCTTTGGCTTTATCTGCATTCATATCATCAATACCAATACAAATGGAATGTTCAGATGAAGCTTGAGTTATCAATTTCACATTTATTTTTTCGGCAGCTAAGGTTTCAAATAACCTTTTTGAAAAACCAGGAATACCCACCATACCTGAACCTTCGAGCGTTATTAAGGTAACGTTTTCTATATGAGTTATCCCTTTTACAGGAGCTGTTTTATCGTTACTTTTTTTAGCTATTAATGTCCCTTTTTCATCAGGAAATAATGTATTTTTAATTCGTATAGGAATTTCTTTTTGCAATACAGGGTGGATCGTTGGTGGATAAATAACTTTCGCGCCAAAATGAGATAATTCCATTGCTTCTTCGTAGGAGATTTCGGCAATAGGCTTTGCCTGGGAAACCAGTTTAGGATTCGCGGTGAACATACCGCTGACATCTGTCCATATTTCTAAGGTATCAGTATTTAAAGCTGCTGCTATGATTGCTGCTGTATAATCAGAACCGCCTCTTCCTAAAACGGTAGTTTCTCCATTGGTTGACGATGCTATAAAGCCCGGGACAACGACCACTTTGGCCGTATTATTGTTAAAGTAAGACCGTATATTGCTATCGGTTTTTTTAAAATCGACTATGGCATTTGTATAGTTTGTATCGGTAACAATTAGATCTCTTGAATCTTTGCGAACAGCATTTAGCGCTTTCATCTGCATAGCATTTGTGATGATATATGAAGAGAGCAATTCACCATAACTAACAATGGTAGCTTCACTCTTAGGTGATAATTCATTTATAAATGAAATACTCTGTAAGAGCTGCATTAGCTCTCCAAATTTGTCTTCTATATACGTTACTAATTCATCTTGTTTGGTTTTGTTAAACAACTCATTTATTATAGTTAAATGAATTGATTTAATATTCTGAAATACAGATATATAACTCTCGTCTTTAACCGAAGCCAATCGGGCTGTTTCCGACAATAGATTGGTGATTTTTGCAAACGCAGAAACGACCACAACCTGAGTGTCATTCTGTTCATTTTTGGAAATGATTTCAATGAGTTTTTTGATGTTTTGAGATGAACCTACCGAAGTTCCTCCGAATTTTAAAACTTGCATTTTAACTTAATTACAATGATAAATATATAATGTTTTCTATTAAAAAATAGCGATGACCTAAGAGTGATATGAACATAATTAACCCCTAAGGGTAATCATAGTTGTGCCAATAATCATAAACGACTCAAAAGAAATTGAGGACATTGAAGAAATAGTTATGTACTTGACAAGTTGCATGGTTCAAATGTAATAGTTCTATTTCTAATAACAAGGCAATAGATACCTTTTTATGAAAATAAATATTTCGACGCTTATAAATTTATAAATATTTAAAAGGAAGGCTTCTATATCATTAAAAACACAAAAAATCAATTGCTATCTGAAGTCAGATTTTTAGTTTCTATGTAGAAATTCGGATCAACTTTTAATGCTGTGACTGAATTTATTAATGGTAATGTTTGCCAAAATCTAGTAGGAGTGAGCCATTGTACTTGTTTATCAATATATACTTTTATTGGCATTTTAAAATGCACAAGACTATTTGTCCATCGATAAGACAAACTACTTTCCTTAATAACATATTCCAACACCGGAATATTCACAGTTCGCAGGTACTGGTCAAAAAAAGGTTGCAGGTCTATGCCAATAAATTTACTTAAGTAATTTTCAATTTGTTTTGTCGTAACCGTTTGATGATAGAACTCTGTATTCAATCCTTGTAAAATTGATCGCCATTTTTTATCATCATTTACTATTTGGCGTAGCATGTGTAACATATTTGCACCTTTATAATACATGTCACCCGAACCTGCATTATTCACTTCATAATTACCAATAATGGGTTTATCATTTTGTATTAATTTTCTAGTACCTGTAACATAGGCATTGCTCGCCTCAGTACCAAAATGATAATCCAAAAATAGATTTTCAGAGTAGGCCGTAAAACTTTCGTGAATCCACATATCGGCAATATCAATGTTTGTGATACTATTTGCAAACCATTCGTGCCCGGATTCATGTACAATGATAAAGTCAAATTTAAGGCCCCATCCTGTGCCACTTAGATCATACCCTCTATACCCATTTTTATAACCATTTCCGTAGGTTACAGAGCTTTGATGTTCCATACCTAAATAGGGTACTTCAACCAATTTATAACTATCCTTATAAAAGGGATAAGGGCCAAACCAATATTCAAATGCTTCCAATGTTTGATCAACCTGTTTGAATTGTTTTGTTGCTTTTTCTAAATTATATGACAGCACATAGTAGTCACAGTCCAAATTTCCATTTTCTCCTTTATATGTTGATGAAAAATAGGTGTAATCACCAATGTTCATATTGACACCATAATTATTTATAGGATTTACAACTTCCCAAACAAAAGTTTTTGTATTATCCCTATTATTAAGCGTATTTTTTAGGCGTCCATTGGCAACGCTTGTTAAATGTTTAGGTGCAGTGATACTAAATCTTATTCCTTCCTCAGGTTCATCATACATATGATCTTTGCAGGGCCACCAAATACTTGCGCCACCACCTTGGCAGGAAGTAGCTATAAAATCGATACCATTTTTATCTTTGCTCCAGGTTAATCCATCATCCCACGGCGGATTTTTGCTGACTTTAGGAATCCCGTTATAATAAACAGTTATTTCATTGATACTACCGACATGTTGCTTTTTACCTAAGCTTATATAATATACATTACCATCTTTAGTATAGCCAAGTAAATTTCCATCCTGCTTTACAGCAGTAATTTTCATAGGATCCTGTAAGTCAATCTGCATGATTTGATTTTCGTCTATAACTTTATAGCGAATGGTATTGCTGCCTGCTAAACTTTTATGAGGGATGTCAACTTGTATCTTAAGATCATAATGCTTTAAATTCCACCAAGCTCTTTCTTTGGTTATCGTGCCTCTTAGGGTATCCTGATGTGTAAAAACTCGTTGCTGTCCGTATCCAGCTAAAGAAATAAATAAAATTAGGATTGATATTTTTTTGTGAATGACCATTAATTGCAATCTTCCGTTTTAAAACTCTACCAATTCTTGGCCTTTCAAGAGATCTTCAATGGTTTCTCTTTGGCGAATCAAGTAATCTTTGCCATTTTTCACCAGCACTTCTGCCGGCCTATAGCGCGAATTATAATTGGATGCCATAGAAAAACAGTAAGCACCAGCATTATTAAAACACAAAATATCACCTTCTTTTATTTCGCTGATTCTTCTATTGGTACCAAACGTATCGGTTTCACAAATATAACCTACAACCGTATAAAAACGTTCTTTCCCTTTAGGGTTAGAGATGTTTTCAATACGATGATATGCATCATAGAACATAGGTCTGATCAAATGATTCATACCACTATCAACACTGGCAAATACATTTGACGTTGTTTGTTTTACAACATTTACATGTACTAAAAATTTACCGGCTTCACTCACGAGGAATTTACCAGGCTCAAACATCAAGGTAAGGTCTTTTCCAAAGTCTTTACAGAAAGTATTAAATCGTTGAGATAATTTTTCGCCTAATTCTTCAATATCCGTTTGAATATCGCCTTCTTTATACGGAACTTTAAATCCACTACCAAAATCGATATACTCTAAATTTTCAAATGTGGTTGCAGCATCAAAGAGAATTTCTGTAGCCCGTAAAAAAGCATCCACATCATAGATATCAGAACCGGTATGCATATGTATTCCGTTAATTAACATACCTGTATTTTCAACAACCCGATGGATATGTGGTAATTGGTGAATGGAAATACCGAATTTAGAATCAATATGCCCAACAGAAATTTTACTATGACCACCGGCCATTATATGCGGATTCATACGCACACAAACAGGAATTTCTGGATGTTTTTGCCCGAATTGTTCTAGAATGGACAGGTTGTCAATATTGATTTGGACCCCTAATTCCATTGCCTGTTCAATTTCTTCAAGTGATACACCATTAGGAGTAAAAATAATATCCTGAGGGTCAAATCCGGCTTTTAGTCCTAATTGTACTTCTTGCACCGAAACGGTATCTAAACCAGAATGTAATGATTTAAACAGCTTTAAAATATTCACATTTGATAATGCTTTTACGGCATAATTGATTTTCAGGTTTTTTACACTGGAGAACGCATTCTTCATCCGTTGGTATTGTTCCTCAATTTTATCAGCATCATATACATATAGCGGACTTTCATATTTTTTTACTAACGATAATAAAAGCTTTCTGTTCATAGAGTATTGATTTGAGCGTAAAAATAAATAACTGATCTAACTGTCAAATTTTTTTTATAGATAATAACAGATACTGGTTTTTTGTTTATTCATTAACTTTCGATAAGTGCGGTTTTCTCTGCAACCTTTACAATTACCTCTATGGCTTTTTGCATAGATTCTACTGGTACATACTCGTAACGTCCATGAAAATTATGTCCGCCTGCAAAAATATTAGGGCAGGGCAGACCTTTATATGATAACTGAGAACCATCAGTTCCACCTCGAATAGCTTTGATCAACGGTTTGATACCTAACTCTTTCATAGCTTCTTCAGCGATATCAACAATATGCATTACAGGTTCAACTTTTTCGCGCATATTATAATATTGGTCTTTAATTTCAACCATGATCAAATCGCTCCCTAATTTTTCATTAATAGTATCCGCTGCTTTTTGAAAATCCGCTTTACGTTGTTCAAATAGTTTCATATCATGATCACGGATGATATATTGTAGTTCTGTTTTTTCAACTTCACCAGCAATTGAATACAAATGATAAAAACCTTCGTAACCTTCGGTTTCCTGTGGAATTTCGTTCTTGGGTAGTGCAGCTATAAATTCATTAGCAATCAACATCGAATTCACCATTTTTCCTTTTGCATAACCTGGATGGACAATTTTTCCATTCACAGTAACTTTAGCACCCGCAGCATTAAAATTTTCATATTCTAATTCGCCAATTTGACTGCCATCCATCGTATAGGCCCATTCGGCTCCAAATTTCTCAACATCAAATAAATGCGCTCCTTTACCAACTTCTTCATCGGGTGTAAACGCAACTTTTACCTCACCATGTTTAATTTCAGGATGTTGAATTAAATATTCCATCGCTGTCATAATTTCGGTAATACCCGCCTTATCATCGGCACCCAATAATGTGGTACCATCTGTAGTGATCAATGTTTGTCCTTTGTAAAGCAATAGATTTTCAAAATAATCGGGCGAAAGCACAATATTTTCTGCTTCATTCAGTACGATATCCTTCCCATCATAATTATTATGAATTTTCGGATTCACATTGGTGCCGGTATAATCGGGACTCGTATCTATATGCGATATAAAACCTATGGTTGGCACTTTATGGTCTACATTACTTGGCAATGTTGCCATAATATAACAGTTATCATCAAGTGTAACCTCGTGCATACCAATGGCTTTTAAATCTTCTACAAGTATTCTAGCCAGATCCCATTGTTTTTCCGTGCTCGGAAAATCAGGATTAGTTGGGTCTGATTGTGTGTCAATCGTTATGTATTTAATAAAACGGTCTATAATATGTTGCATAAAATAAGTTTTGTCCAAAAGTAGAGAATCAATTACAAATTAGCAATGATATTGATTATCTTCTATATATTGATCTGGGATAGTCAGATGTCCGAACATTCTCTTTTTGAAGCTCTCGTAATGCATCTTTAGCAATCCATTTAGCAGCTTTGCTATCCATTTGAAATATTCTTTTGGCAATTTTTATAGCACTTTTATTTAGATCCTTATTACGTTTACCAATATTCCGCAATGCCCAATTCACTGCTTTTTTTACATAGATTCTTTCATCGTCTGCTTGTTCCATGAGAATTGGAAAAAATTGTTCAAAAATTTCATTTTCGGCCGTTTTATCTGCCATGCAATAAGCTGCCATAATTGCGAATCCTGCTCGTTTCTCAAACTCCGGTTTTCGAGAAGTCCATTCTAACATTTTTGTCAGTGCAAATTGATTTTTCGCAAAAATACCCATACAGAAAGAATCACATATCTCCCAATTTTCAAAGGTTTGCACCCATTTTTCCATCAAGTCTTCGGTAATATCTTTCGGATTGAAAATTTTACTGCATAACAATCTTGCTTCGTAAATACCACTATCGAACAATTGTATTGCCAGCATATTATTCTTACCTATTTCTGTTGCTAAAACTTTGAGATCCCTATGATAAATACCCAGTGAATTCGTTGCAATAATTCCGAATTTCTTTTCTTTCAAAACAACCTTGTCAGCATCGGCTAATTCGTATAGGCTTGATATGGTTTCATTGAGGGTCATAAAAATTTTATGATTTTGATCGTATCGGAATCCATATTTCTTCTTCAGAATCGGGGTCGTTATTTTTATATTTTTCGCCCAATATTTCAAAATGAGGCCTATTGTCTAAAACATAATTTGAATTGGGTAGCCAAGTCCCATAAATATATTGAAAAATACGATTGTCAGTACTTAGGCCTTTGTAATGGAAAACTGCATATAATCCACTTTCTAACATAAAAGTTTCCATTTCATTCGGTATATTTTCGAAATCTACAACCTCGATCAGTGCCCATTTTGTGAAATTAGTTGTGGGCTTAAATGCTGAAAAATAGTTTGATGGATACACTTTTAGGTCAAAAACATCAGTATCTACTGCATTTGTTATTTCCTTTTTTCTCGGCATGAATTTGCTGAATAAATCGAAAGTTTTATTATCGGCCAATGACATTGTTAAGCTGTTGCCTATCAGTTTTTTTTCGAGTATGGTTTCAATTCTTGGAATAATATTATGGTATTGCATTCCTTTCCTTTCTATTTGACTAATTGAATACGATCCTCTAAAATGATGATCCTCTTTTGTTTGTATAAATTTCCTGTACCGCGTTTAAAGGCTTTTTTACTCAGGCCTAATTGTTCTTTTATAAGATTGGGATTACTTTTATCGGTCAAATAGAGACACCCATCGTTTTCCATTAATTTATTGAGTATCGTTTCAGTAGTTGGATCAATACTTTTTTTATAACCCAAAGGTTCTAATAACAAATCAATTTTACCGTCTTCCCGTACTTGTTTTACATAGCCTTTGATGGTATCTCCACTCCTTATTTCTTTATGGATATCTGAATTAAAGATCAATCCTTTATATAAATTATTTACAATCGCATTCATTCCTAATTCTGTTCTGTTAAAAAGTAAGAGATCAACTTCATCACCTTCCTCCACATCAATTTCATCAAAAAATACAAATTCATTTTCTTTACATGAACCGATCAATCTATTGGTTTCTTTATCCAATAACATAAAAACAAGATGCCATTCTCCCTCGTGCATTGTGGTGGTTTGTTCGGCATAAGGTACCAGTAGATCTTTAGGGAAGCCCCAATCCATAAAAGCCCCTGTTTTATTTACGTCTTTTACCTGTAAATAAGCAAATTGCTCCAATTCAATTGTGGGCTTTAAGGTTGTTGCATTAAGGCGATCGTTACTATCTTTATATACAAATACTTCTATAGTATCTCCTATTTTAAGTTTGGGTACAACGTTATAGTTAGGTAATAATATATCTTTACTCTCTTCATCCTCCAATAAATATCCAGCTGCTGATAATTTCGCTACTTTCAGTTGATTCATCTTTCCTAATTTCATAATGCTGTACTTTTAATAACAAAATATTGTTGAGCTAATTAATAGTATGTCTACTCAATAAACACAATTCCATCAGATAATTGTATGGCTTCGCAAAGCCGGCTATCGACATTCTCATCGCCGTATACTTTTGTGGTAAAAGTAAAATACTCATCAACTTCAGTTTTTACATACACTTGTAAAAAATGATAGGTATGGTTTCCATTTTTTCCTTTTGACAGGTTCCAATAGGAAGGCCTTTCCTTAAATTTTATAAAATCAGATCGTACGGGACTCAAGTTTTCCTTAATTGCGAGTGTATCTTTTACGCTTTGGTCAAATGTATCGTTTAGATTCAGTTCTCCCTGATGCCATGAAATATCCAAAATATAAGCTTCTGTCAGGCTTTTTGTTGTGTCTGCACTATAGATCTCTGACTGAAATTCATCATAGTATAATTGTGTCTTCCAGCTACGTGGGAATTTAATTTTAAATTTTTTCAAGATGTCCCTAATTTCCTTAGTATCTGAAAAAGCGGTAGTCGATTTGCAATTAAATTCTTTTTTTAAATCGTTTTTTTGACAGCTTATAAAGCTGATTATAAGCGCTAATACTATTATTTTTTTCATGAATTAAATTTATTTTTACTTTTTTAGGTCTAGCATCATGACAAGACTTACTTGTTGTCATCGATCCAAAATACACTTTGAATCTCGGTACTGCTCGGTGCGACACATTGGATCTGATAGTTTTGCTATTAGTCTTTTCTCTCTTCTCTTGACTCTCTTTTCTATTTTAATATTAACTTCCCGATCTTATTATTCCCGGCCAACCAGGCAACATTTTTATTGACAAATCGGATAGTATAATAATTTTCATCACTCACTTTTTTCCAGGAATATCCTCCGTCATTTGAGAAAGAGATTCCTGTTGAACCCACGGCAAAAACTTCCTTTCCGTTAGTGTCAGGGACATACCGCACACAACTCTTATAGCCCGGTCCTTCTCCATTAGCAAGTAATTTCCAGGTTTTACCACCGTCATTTGAAATGGCTTTATTTGCTGTGTTATTCTCTTTTTTACCCCAATCGCCCCCAAATATAATTCCGTTTTTCGAATCATAAAAATCAACGCTAAAAATACCTGTCATTTGGCCTCCTTGTACAATTGGAGTGTCATAAACTTTCCATGTTGTACCCATATCTGGACTGTGAAAAACTCGTGCCCGTTTACCACCAGATACCAACCAAGCATTTGCTCCTATAATGGCAATATTACCATTACTTGCCGCAAATGCAGCTTCACCTTCTTCAGTACTAGGTAAATTACCACAAGGTATTTTTTTCCAAATGTTTCCTCCGTCATTTGTAATAATTACAGAAAGGCAATCGGCTGTTGGGTCTCCCATGGCAATTCCGTTTTGTTCATCGAAAAATGCCATGGCATCATAGAAGACATTGGAATGCTCTTCTTTATATACCAATTTTAAATTTCCATTATGATACTGATATAACAATGCAGGATTTTCCACACTCAATACATATATATATTTTCCATTTGAAACAATAGACCGAAAATGTGGCACTATAGTATCATAGTTTATTTTTTTAAATTTCAACTCTTTATTTGACAAGTTTGCAAAACCAATACGTCCATTAGAAGAAGCAAAAACCATACTTGAATCTTTAAATACTTGAATTGCCCTAATACTTGAATTATCAATTTTAATTTCCTCAATCATAATACTATCTATATTTCTTACCTGCGAGAAAACGGCAAAAAAGCTAAAAAATAAGAGTATAAAGAGTTTTATTTTCATCCGATTTGTATTAGATTTATCAAAAGTAATTTTTTTTAAGAAAAGAGAAGTTAAAATTTCAATTATATACTAATTAATGAAGGCGTTAGTTATATCTGGTGGGGGAAGTAAAGGGGCATTTGCAGGAGGTGTTGCACAATACTTGATCGATGAGAAGAAAAATGATTATGACTTATTTATTGGAACGTCTACAGGCAGTTTATTAATCACCCATCTTGCTTTAGGGAAATTGGATGAATTAAAAATACTTTACACATCTGTAAATCAGCGGAGAATTTTTAGTAATAATCCATTTATAGTAAAAACGGTTCATGGCGAAAAAGTGGTTAGTGTAAATCACCTTAATACATTTTGGAATTTTTTTAATGGCCGTAGAACATTTGGTGAAAGTAAAAATTTACGAAAGTTTATTAAAAATCAAATTACTGAAAGTTATTATGATAAAGTGCGCGAATCAAATAAAGATGTGGTAGTTACGGTTTCTAATTTAACAACCAACCAGGTAGAGTATAAATCAATAAAGGAACATAGTTATTTAGATTTTTGTGATTGGATTTGGGGTTCATGTAATTATGTGCCTTTTATGAGTCTGTTACGTAAAAATGGTTATGAATATGCCGATGGGGGATTTGGGTGTTTAGTACCAATTCGGGAAGCAATACTTCGGGGAGCAACGGAAGTTGATGCTATCATTTTGGAAACGGAGGTCACCCAATTTAATAGAATGCCTTCTAAAAATCCATTTTCATTGTTGAGTAGTGTTTTTGAATTTATGCTTGACCATGTAGAAAGGCATAATGTAACTATAGGGAAATTACAAGCTAAACACAGTAATGTGAAGCTCAATTTGTTTTATACGCCTACGGTCTTAACTACCAATTCATTGATATTTAACAAAAAGCTTATGGCTAAATGGTGGCAGTATGGATTCAGGCATGCTAAAAGCGAGCATTTGGAAATGAATAGGCTAAAAGATTGAAAATAATTAGGATATTTAAAAAATTATTTGAAATATTTGTACAGATAAAGAAACAGTAATGAATTTTATTCAAAATCATCATCGCCATTTTCATAATTGCACTCGAGCGAATTGAAAATGTATTGAATAATAACAACATATATTTAAAAACCGTTTGAGTAGATTGAACGGTTTTTTTGTTTTACAAAGCCACCTTAAAATTTACTCAAAACATATATAATAGACCAATGAGTAAATTAAAAATAGCCGTCCAAAAATCGGGAAGACTTAATGAAGATTCTTTAAAAATTCTTAAAGACTGTGGTATTTCTATTGACAATGGCAAGGATCAATTAAAAGCAGCAGCGCGTAATTTTCCTCTGGAAATATTATATCTCAGAAATGGTGATATACCCCAGTATTTAAAAGATGGGGTAGTGGATATTGCTATTATCGGAGAAAATGTATTACTCGAAAAAGGAAAGGACCTTACCATAATTGAAAAGTTAGGATTTTCTAAATGCCGTGTTTCTATTGCGGTTCCTAAGAATGATGAATATAAGTCCTTAAAAGATCTACAAGGAAAGCGGATTGCAACTTCATATCCAAATACGATTAATCAGTTTTTAAATGATAAGGGGATAGAAACAGAACTACATGTCATAAATGGTTCTGTCGAAATAGCACCGAATATCGGTTTGGCCGATGCCATTTGTGATATTGTTTCGAGTGGTAGTACATTATTTAAAAACAATTTAAAAGAAGTAGAAGTGCTGTTTAAGAGTGAAGCTGTATTGACAGTAGCACCAAATTTATCGGATAGTAAAAAAGAATTGCTCAGGAAATTGCAATTCAGAATAAAGTCAGTATTACGGGCGAGGAATTCAAAATATGTTTTATTTAATGCTCCGAATGCCAACATTGAAGCTTTTACAAAACTATTACCGGGAATGCGAAGCCCTACAATATTACCTTTAGCGGAAAAGGGATGGAGTTCTATTCATACAGTGATCCGCAAAGATAAATTTTGGGAAATAATAGATGAATTAAAAAGCCTTGGAGCTGAAGGAATATTGGTTTGTCCAATTGAAAAAATGGTTTTATAATGCAAAAAATATATGATCCAGCCATAGAATCATGGTCAGAAGTACTGAAAAGGCCAACAGCTACTGTTGATGATATTGAAGTGACCGTAAATGAAATTTTTAACGAGGTCAAAACAAAAGGAGACCTTGCTATTCTAAAATATACCAATTTTTTTGATGGTACTCAATTAAACAAGCTAGCTGTTTCAGATGCAGAAATAAAAGTATCAGACAAATCGGTTTCAACGGATTTGAAAAATGCCATAATGATGGCTAAGGCAACTATAGAGAAGTTTCATAATGCTCAAAAAACAGATAAAATTGAAATAGAAACTACTGAAGGAGTTTTCTGCTGGCAAGAAAAACGCCCTATTCAAAAGGTAGGAATTTATATACCGGGTGGTACAGCTCCTTTATTTTCAACGGTTTTGATGTTGGCCATTCCTGCGATGTTAGCCGGTTGCCCGGAAATCATATTGTGTTCACCACCAAACAGAGATGGCAAAATTCATCCAGCTATTTTATACACCGCACAACTTTGTGGAATTACTACTATTTTTAAAGTTGGTGGCATTCAAGCTATTGCGGGAATGACTTTTGGTACTGAAACGATACCACAAGTATATAAAATTTTTGGTCCCGGTAATCAGTTCGTAACGGTTGCTAAACAATTAGCCACTAAATTTGGAATTGCCATAGATATGCCGGCTGGCCCCTCAGAATTACTTGTGTTTGCTGATGATTCTGCCAATCCTTCATTTGTAGCATCTGACTTATTGAGCCAGGCTGAACATGGAATTGATAGCCAGGTAATTTTGGTAAGCACTTCAAAGCTAATGATCAATACTGTAGAAAAGGAAGTTGTAAGACAACTGAAAGTGCTACCCCGTAGCGAAATTGCTAAAAAAGCAATCAAAAATTCTAAGTTAATTTATGTTGATAACGATAGTATCGCACTTGATTTGATCAATGAGTATGGTCCGGAACACTTTATTATTTGTTCTGAAAATGAAGCGTTTTATAGTAATGGAATACAAAATGCAGGCTCAGTTTTTATAGGGAATTATACACCTGAAAGTGCTGGAGATTATGCATCGGGTACCAATCACACATTGCCAACAAACGGATATGCAAAACAATACAGCGGTGTGAATTTAGATAGCTTTATGAAAAGTATGACTTTTCAAAAAATATCAAAACAAGGAATTCAAAATATTGGTAAAACCATAGAAATTATGGCCGAGGCAGAAGGGCTGCAAGCACATAAAAATGCAGTAACATTGAGATTAAATAGCTTAAAATGAATACAAATACATTCAATATAAACACCTTCATTCGTGAAAATATTAAGCAGATGAAACCTTATTCATCCGCACGTGATGAATTTATAAAGGTTGATACCGATATGGTTTTCTTAGATGCAAATGAGAATCCGTTTGAAAGTAACTTGAACCGTTATCCTGACCCGCAGCAGCGAAATTTAAAAGCTGTCCTGGCCGAACAAAAAGGTGTACAAACCAAAAATATATTGTTAGGTAATGGCAGTGATGAAGTATTAGATCTCATATTTAGAGCATTTTGTGAACCGGCTATTGATAATATAATCACGTTGCCACCAACGTATGGTATGTACGGTGTATTAGCCGAAACAAACAATGTTGAGAATAAAAAAATTGTACTGGACAATGATTTTCAACCTAAGGTTGACGGTATTCTTGCTATTGCTGATGCAAACTCAAAGTTGTTATTCATTTGCTCACCTAATAACCCTACAGGAAATTCTTTTGCTGTAGAAAGTATAGAAAAAATGCTCAATTCGTTTAATGGATTAGTCGTGCTGGATGAGGCTTATATAGATTTTTCGTCTCAGGAAAGTTGGATTTTAAGACTCAATGAGTTTCCAAATCTAATCATAACGCAAACCTTATCAAAGGCTTATGGATTAGCAGGAATAAGGTTGGGAATTTGCTATGCTTCTGAGGAGATAATCGCAGTTCTCAACAAAATTAAGCCTCCCTATAACATCAATGAGCTTACTCAGAAAACTGCATTGAAGAACATAGTAGATTGCAATAAGTTAGAGAATGAAATTAACACTATTTTAACTGAAAAAGAACTATTACTTAAAGTTTTACTTGATATAAAATTCATTCAAAAAGTATCCCCGACAGATGCTAATTTTGTATTAGTTAAAGTGGATGATGCGACCAAACGATATCAGGAACTAATTTCAAAAGGAATCGTTGTGAGGAATAGAACAGCACAGCCTTTATGTGAAAATTGCCTGCGCATTACAGTCGGAACTAAAAAAGAAAATGAGAAATTGATAAAAGTTCTAAAATCTATCTAAATAATAATACTAAAATGTCTCCCTGAGCCAGTCGAGGGGTTAATATAAACACATATGAGTACAAAAGTCCTTTTTATAGACCGAGACGGAACCATTATCAAAGAAACAGCAGACGAACAAATTGATTCGTTCGAAAAGTTAGTTTTTTATCCAACCGTTTTTCAGTGGCTGGCAAAGATTGCTCATGAATTAGATTATGAAATTGTGATGGTTACCAATCAAGACGGATTAGGTACTGATGCATTCCCGGAAGATACTTTTTGGCCGGTACATAACTTTATTTTGCAAACTTTTGAGCAAGAAGGGATTATATTTAAAGAACAATATATAGACAGAACCTTTGCTAAGGATAATGCTCCCACAAGAAAGCCGAATACGGGACTACTTACGAAATACTTTACCAAGGAGTACGACTTAGAAAATTCCTTTGTAATAGGGGATCGGTTAACCGATATGGAATTAGCCAAAAACCTAAACGCAAAAGGCATTTTTATCAATGACAATACCAACCTGGGAACTGATGAAATTTCAGTAAAACGAGATGATCTTGACCAATTTATTTGTTTAGAGACCAGTGATTGGAAACGAATCTATGAGTTTTTAAAGTTGGAGAGCAGAACAGCTGAAATCAATAGAAAAACAAATGAGACTGCGATTAATATCAAACTTAATTTAGATGGTACGGGTAAGAGTACTATTGATACAGGGCTATCATTTTTTGACCATATGCTGGATCAAATTGCAAGACACGGCCAAATGGATTTAAATATTAAAGTAGTTGGTGATTTAGAAGTTGATGAGCATCATACTATTGAGGATACTGCCATTGCCTTGGGAGAAGTTTTTAACAAAGCACTAGACAATAAATTAGGGATTGAACGCTACGGATTTTGTTTGCCTATGGACGATTGCCTGGCGCAAGTTGCGATTGACTTTGGTGGAAGGAATTGGCTGGTTTGGGAAGCCGAGTTTGAACGTGAAATGATTGGTAAAATGCCTACAGAAATGTTTTATCATTTTTTTAAGTCATTTACAGATGGCGCAAAATGCAATCTGAATGTAAAGGCCGAAGGAACTAACGAACATCATAAAATAGAAGCTATATTCAAAGCTTTTGCAAAAGCCATTAAAGTTGCTGTAAAACGTGATGCAGATAAAATGATTTTACCGTCAACAAAAGGAATACTTTGATACATTGTGAATTTAAAAAAAATAAATCTATAGGAAGAGTGAAGATAATAATAATAGATTACGGAGCCGGAAATATTAAGAGTATTCAATTTGCCTTGCAACGGCTTGGTTATGAAGCTGTTTTAAGTCATAGGGCAGAGGAAATAATAGCAGCTGATAAAGTTATCTTTCCCGGAGTAGGAGAAGCAGGAAGTGCCATGAAAAAATTAAAAGAAAGCCGATTAGATGAGGTAATACCAAGGTTAAAACAACCGGTATTGGGTATTTGTTTAGGTATGCAACTCATGTGTAATTATTCTAAAGAAGGAAACACACAAGGCTTGGGGGTTTTTGATGTTAATGTCCTAAAATTCAATACCGAATTAAAAGTGCCTCAAATAGGATGGAATCACATAAGCAATTTGCAATCCGGTCTGTTTAAAGATATAAAAGAAGATGAATATATGTATACGGTACATAGTTATTATGTACCGCTATGTCATGAAACCATTGCAGCGACTAATTACGGAATAAACTATTCATCGGCATTACATAAAGATAATTTTTACGGAGTGCAATTTCATCCAGAGAAAAGTAGTGTTGCAGGAGAACAGTTGTTAAAGAATTTTTTGACCCTGTAACATTCTGAATTTATTTCAGAATCTGTTAAATAAGATTTATAATTGAAATACTATTGTTACATATTATCAAAATAAGAATAGAACCGTTCTCTATATTGGATCTACTGATGATTTAGAGAGACGAATCAAACAACATGAAACAGGAAATGGTGCTTATTTCGTAAAAAAGTATAATGTTATTGATTTAGTATATTTTGAAGAATATAGCGATAAAAGAAAAGCAAGGGTAAGAGAAAGGCAACTAAAGAGATGGCATAAAGAATGGAAATGGAATTTGATAAAAGATTCAAATCCAAATTTAAATACATTAAAAATAAACTGAAAGACCCTGAAACAAGTTCAGGGTTGATAAACAAATTAATCAATGAGGATCATTCCAGCCATAGACATCATTGATGGTAAGTGTGTACGACTATCAAAAGGAGATTATACAACCAAGAAGATTTATAATGAGAATCCTTTGGAAGTTGCTAAAGGTTTTGAAGCACACGGTATTCAATATTTACATTTAGTAGACCTTGATGGTGCAAAAAGTAACCATATTGTAAATTACAAGATATTAGAACAGATAGCATCTAAAACAGGCCTGAAAATTGATTTTGGAGGTGGATTAAAGTCAGATGAGGACCTAAAAATAGCTTTTGAAAGTGGTGCAAATCAAATTACAGGAGGAAGTATTGCTGTTAGGAATCCTGAAGTTTTCAAAAAATGGCTAAAACTATATGGAAGTGATAAAATAATTTTGGGCGCTGATGCTGATAATGAAAAAATTGCGATAAGCGGTTGGCAAGAAGAAAGTAAAGAGGAATTAATTCCCTTTATTCAAAACTATCAGAAAGAGGGAATACAATATGTAATTTGCACTGATATTGCTAAAGATGGAATGTTACAAGGTCCATCCTTTGACTTGTATAGAGAGATCGTGGATAAATGTACTATGTCAGTTCGAGCGCAGTCGAGAACTAATGAAAACCTCTCGACTCCGCTCGAGGAAACAAAAGTGACATTAAAACTCGTCGCCTCGGGCGGAATCTCAACCCTTAATGAAATTCCAGCCTTGGCTGAATTAGGATGTGAAGGAACGATAATTGGCAAAGCGATCTATGAAGGAAGAATCAGTTTAAAACAGCTGGAAAATTATATAAATTCAACGTAATTGTCATTCCCATACCCGCCTGACAGTATGGACAGGAAAGCGAGAATCCAAAAAAAATATTTAATTTAAAGGAATGACAGGAAAGAAACTATGCTTACAAAACGAATCATACCATGCCTGGATATCAAAAACGGGAGAACTGTAAAGGGTATCAATTTTGTTGATTTGCGTGATGCTGGAGATCCGGTTGAACTGGCAAAGATCTATGCTGAAAAAGGAGCCGATGAATTGGTGTTTTTAGATATCTCAGCTACTGAAGAACGACGTAAAACCTTGATTGACCTAGTATTACATGTTGCAGAGCAGGTGAATATTCCCTTTACCGTAGGCGGAGGAATTTCTTCAGTTGAAGATGTCGATATATTGCTTAAATCGGGTGCTGATAAAGTGTCAATTAATTCGTCAGCGGTGAAAAATCCACAATTAATAAATGAATTGGCCGCTAAATTCGGAAATCAGTGTATTGTAGTTGCTATAGATGCTAAACAAATTGATGGGCAATGGAAAGTACATTTGGTTGGAGGTAAAGTGCCAACGGAACTAGATCTATTTGATTGGGCTAAAGAGGTTGAATCCAGGGGTGCAGGAGAAATTTTATTTACCTCTATGGACCATGACGGTACTAAAAACGGATTCGCAAATGCAGCCTTGGCTAAATTATCAAAAGAGTTGAACATTCCGATTATTGCTTCTGGAGGTGCTGGTACTATCCAACATTTTGTAGATGCTTTTAGTAAAGGTAATGCAGATGCAGCATTGGCAGCAAGTGTTTTTCATTTTAAAGAGATGAAAATAAAAGAGTTAAAAAAAGAGTTACGGAATTGTGATATTCCTGTCAGATTGTAACATATTTAACTAAAATGTCTCCCTGAGCGCAGTCGAAGGGTAATTTTTAGAATGACTAAGTAAGTTTCTGTTTTGAAAACGCATAATAAAAATAAAACAATGAATATAGACTTCAATAAAAATAGCGATGGATTGGTTCCAGCCATCATTCAAGATGTAAAAACCAAAAACGTATTAATGTTAGGTTACATGAATAATGAGGCATATGAAAAAACCGAAACATCTAAAAAAGTGACATTTTTTAGCAGAAGTAAAAATAGGTTGTGGACAAAAGGAAAGGAGAGTGGTAACTTTTTACATGTCATAGATATCAAAGTAGATTGTGATAATGATACCTTACTTGTGAAGGTAAATCCAGAAGGTCCCACCTGCCATAAAGGTTCTGATACCTGTTGGAATGAAGAAAACACCCAATCTTTTGGTTTTTTGTCAGCATTAGAAGGAATCATCCGGAATAGGAAAGAAAATCAGGAAGATAAAACGTCTTACGTAGCATCCTTATTTAGAAAAGGCATTAATAAAATAGCACAAAAAGTAGGTGAGGAGGCTATTGAAACTGTAATTGAAGCGAAAGACACAAATGATGATCTGTTTTTGAATGAATCAGCCGATTTATTATTTCACTATTTAATTTTATTGCAAGCCAAAGGTTTTACGTTAAAAGATATCGACCAGGTTTTACAAACCAGGCATTAATTAACATTTTGTTATCTTTATTGACTATTATTTATCTTATTTTTAGAAAATGAATATTAGTTTTAGAAAAGGGTTTCGATTCGAAAATTATAAAGCGCCTAATCAGTCGCCTTTTGACAAGCTATTTGAAATTTTCAAAGAACTCATTACACATACTTCGGGCGATGTAGATGAAGCACTGGATTGGTTAGCTCAGTTGGACGATAAATATGAATTAACCACACCGGATTATACCTTAGATGATTTTATTGAGGACTTAAAAAAGAAGGGTTATTTGCGGGAAGAGATTGATTCTGACAAAGAAGGTGGTAATGGATTAAAAATAACTGCTAAAACTGAACGCGCTATTCGCCAAAAGGCTTTGGATCAAATTTTTGGAGACCTAAAACGTAGTAGAAGAGGTAATCATAAAAGTAAAAGTATTGGCTTAGGAGATGAACATACCGGAGAATTTAGAAATTATCATTATGGTGATGCCCTTGAAAATATTTCAATGACAGAGAGTATAAAAAATGCTCAGATCAACAATGGCATTGGAGATTTTGTACTCAATGAAAATGATCTTGTGGTTGAGGAGACCAATTATAAAACGCAGATGAGTACGGTTTTAATGATCGATATAAGCCATAGCATGATACTATACGGTGAAGATAGAATTACCCCGGCAAAAAAAGTGGCAATGGCATTAGCCGAGTTGATCACCACACGTTATCCTAAAGACACTATAGACATATTGGTTTTTGGCAATGATGCATGGCCAATCGCTATAAAAGACCTCCCATATTTGAAAGTTGGTCCTTATCACACAAATACTGTGGCTGGTTTACAACTGGCAATGGATATGTTACGCAGGAAAAGGAATACTAACAAACAGATATTTATGATTACCGATGGCAAACCAAGTTGTGTTCGTTTGCCTGATGGTCAGTACTATAAAAATAGTGTTGGTTTAGACGATTATATAGTTGAGAAATGTTATAATATGGCAAGTCAGGCAAGAAAATTGCATATTCCAATCACAACATTCATGATTGCAGAAGATCCATATCTAATGCAATTTGTGCGTAATTTTTCTGAAGCTAATCAAGGTAAAGCATTTTATACCGGGCTCAAAGGTCTGGGGGAAATGGTCTTTGAAGATTATGAACGTAATAGAAAGAGGAATATTAAGGGCTAATTTTTTGATTTATGAATATAAAAACCATTCAAACTTTAGGAGATTTAAAGAAAGCAGAATACCGGTCGAAATCGATCAAAGATGAGTTGCGAGACAATCTTATTCAAAAGTTAAAAGAAGGAACAGCCGTTTTTGATGGAATTTGGGGCTATGAAAATTCAGTGGTCCCTGAACTCGAGACAGCCATATTATCGCGTCATAATATCAATCTCTTAGGACTTAGGGGGCAAGCTAAAACAAGGCTGGCAAGGCTTATGGTCAATTTATTAGATGAATATATACCCGTAGTTTTAGGTTCAGAGATCAATGATGACCCCTTACATCCTTTGTCGCGTTTTGCAATTGAATTGATTAAAGAAAAAGGTGATAATACCCCAATTTTCTGGATGCATAGAGAAGAACGTTTTTTTGAGAAACTAGCTACTCCAGATGTAACGGTTGCAGACCTTATTGGAGATGTTGATCCAATAAAAGCAGCCAATTTAAAATTGAGTTATGCAGATGAAAGGGTGATCCATTTTGGAATGATACCCAGAGCAAACAGGTCAATTTTTGTGATTAATGAATTACCTGATCTACAAGCGCGTATTCAGGTCTCTCTATTCAATATTTTACAGGAAGGGGATATTCAAATCAGAGGATTCAAATTGCGATTGCCCTTGGATATACAATTTGTGTTTACTGCGAATCCCGAAGATTATACCAATAGGGGTAGTATTGTTACTCCATTAAAGGATAGAATAGGTTCCCAGATATTGACTCATTATCCAGAGGATATCATGACGTCGCAAAAAATTACGGAACAAGAAGCAAGTATTGTTGAATCTCAAATTAAAAAAATACATGTTCCGGAATTGGCAAAAAAATTGTTGGAACAAATTAGTTTTGAAGCTCGAGATAGTGATTATATTGATATAAAAAGTGGAGTAAGTGCACGAATGAGTATAACAGCTTATGAAAACCTGATGAGTACTGCTGAGAGAAGAAGTATACTTACCAATGACAATAAAACGACAGTTCGTTTAAGTGATTTTATGGGTATCATCCCTGCCATTACCGGTAAAGCTGAATTGGTTTACGAAGGAGAACAAGAAGGCGCTATTATGGTCGCACAGACATTAATCGGGTCGGCAATTAAGTCCTTATTTGTTGATTATTTTCCTGAAATACAAAAACTTGAACATAAAGATGCTGAAACACCTTATGATGAAATTGTGGAATGGTTTTTTGACAATAGTACTTTTGAGCTGTTAGATGATATGCCGGATGAAATGTATAACCATGAGCTGGATAAGGTAGTTCCTTTACAGAAACTCATTGAAAAATACCAGGCTAAATCTCCAGAGGCTGACACGAATTTTCTAAAGGAATTTATTTTATGGGCACTGGTTGAATATAAAAAATTAAATAAGAGCAGATTTACAAAAGGCTTTAAGTTTGACGACCTTTACGGAAGTTATATCAGAGATATTTAGATACTAAATATATAAAAGAAAAGGCATTAATATTATTAATGCCTTTTATAGATTTTATGTTAACGGAATTTATGAAAGCCAGCCTTTTGCAATTCCTTTTTTGGCAAACCAAACTAAAAAGACACCAACAATTAATACCATAATAGGCATTATTATTGCACCGGGGCCATATACTTCCATTGCCTTACTCATAAAGAGGTTATAAATCATTTGTACAACGATTCCTATAAGCGATACCAGTAAAAGAGGCTTTGCCCATTTTTTTCTTAATAGCAGGGCTAAACATCCTAAGAGTCCGCCAAAAACTGCGATCGCAAAAGCAGCTGTCGCCCATGAAGGAGTATTGTTTACCATTTCTAGTTGTTGCTCATTGTACATTGCCCGAAAGCTTTCTGTGTTGTATGCCTGCTGCAAATAGGCATTAACACCCATGCCGTTCCAGATGAGTGCTATAACACTTACGATCCAAAACCATATTGGTGGTTTTCTAGTTGATTCATTTGCCATAATTAGTGGGTTTTAGTTAGTATAAAATTTTGGTTAAAAGTTATTTATGTGTACAATTTATAAAATTTAATTAATATCCTCAAATTATAGGTTTTCAAAACTTTTATATCTTTGGGTACATTAACACTATTAACTATGGCTATTACTTTTCCTTCAAAAGCATTTTCTTTTTTTAAAAAGCTAAAAAAAAATAACAATAGAGAATGGTTTACTGAACACAAACCTGAGTTTAAATCTATTGAAACAGAAGTAAAACTTTTTTATAATGCTTTACTCGAAGCCTTGCAAAAACATGATGATGTAGATAAAATGAAAATGTTCCGTATTTATCGTGATGTGCGGTTTTCAAAGGATAAAACACCCTATAAAACGCATTTTGGAGGCTCTTTTAGTAGAACTAAACCTCGTTTACGTGGAGGTTATTACCTGCATATAGCTCCAAATAATGAATCATTTATCGCAACCGGATTTTGGGAGCCGAATAAAGAAGATTTATTTCGCATCCGTAAAGAACTTGAAATAGATGCTGGTGAATTCAGAAAAATAACTGCTGCAAAGAAATTTAAAAGTGTTTGGGGCGAACTAGTGGGTGACGAAGTGAAAACGGCACCTAAGGGCTTTAGTAAAGAGCATAAGGATATTGACCTGATAAGAAAAAAGCAATTTATATTTACTAAAAAGTTTTCCGATAGTGAAGTTACTTCTCCAGATTTTTTAACTGAAGTTACCAATGCTTTTAAAACGATCCGCCCATATTTTGATTATATGAGTGATGTATTGACAACAGATTTAAATGGTGTTTCTTTACTGGATTAAATATTAGCCTACAGACTAATATTTATCATTTATTAGCCTACAGACTAATATTTATCATTTATTAGCCTACAGACTAATATTTTTTAATATATTTGTGACATGGAAGCAGTCATAACAGGAGATCTAATAGATTCTACAAAGTATACACCGCAAGAATTAGATAGTATTCTTGATGCGGTAAACCAAGAGTTTGAATATTTTCGTTCAACATACGATGCTGATTTTAAAATATTTAGAGGAGATAGTTTTCAAGGAATAGTGCTCGACCCAAGCATCGCACTAGACCTGGTAATAGCAATAAAGACAACAGTAAATAAAATCCCAATAAAAAATAAGAAAATTTCGGGATTACCGGATTTTCGCATCGCAATTGGTATCGGAACGATTAATTTAAAGCGCGAATCTATCTTAGAATCTAATGGTGAAGCTTTTCAGTTTTCAGGAAAGGCTTTAGACACAATGAAAGGGGATTATCCCAGATTACTATTAAAAACAGCAGGTGATGATTTGAATGACGAATTTAATGTACACTTTAGTTTGTTAGATGGAATAACGAGTAAATGGAGTTCAGCTTCAGCAGAAGTCGCATATTATCTCAATAAAAGATATAAAGAGAAGGAAATTGCAGAAATATTAGGGATTAATCAATCAGCCGTTAATCACCGTAAAAAAGTAGCCAATTGGGATTCAATTGCATTATTATTACATAGATATAGAACAGTTATTGCCAAATACAATTAAGATGGAGTATAATACCATAATAATCTTACAATTATTATTAGCACATGTGTTAACCGATTTTGTGTTTCAAAGTAAAAAAATGGTTGAGCATAAACGCACATACAAAGCCAGGTCATGGTTTTTGTATGTTCATAGTATATTGGCAGGTGTATTGACCTACATAATTCTACAAGAGTGGTCTCATTTTTTAGTGCCGGTGGGTATCATGATAACCCATTTTCTTATTGATCTTTGGAAATTACATCAAAAAGAAGATAACTTACAATATTTTTTAATAGATCAATTTTTCCATGGAATTATTTTGATTATTGCATGGCTTTATCTCATCAATGGTTTTAGCAATGTGTTTCCCGAGATAAGGACTTTCTTTACTTCCACTGAAAAGTTAGTAGTACTCATAGGTTATTTGATAGTAATTTTTCCTGTTGGATTTATTATAGGCAAAGCTACAGAACGATGGCAAAAAGAGATTGCGAAAGAGGAGGAGCAAAGCAGTTTAAAAAAAGCGGGGCGTTATATCGGTATCTTTGAACGCATTTTAGTATTAACTTTTATTTTATCATCAAATTTTTCAGCAATCGGTTTTTTAATAGCGGCCAAATCCATTTTACGCTTTAGCGACTCGAAAGGAGGTAGAAAACAAACAGAATATGTACTTATTGGTACCCTAATGAGTTTTGCTATTTGTATCGCTGTTGGATTATTGATATTATATATTCTAAGACAACAAGCAATATGAAGTTCGGAAGTGTAGAAAATCCCGAGAATATTGATTTCACCTTACCACCGGATCATCCAAATACCAAACGTGTTTTATCAAAGGTTGAAAGTAATGATAGCCCCCAAGTTTATGTGGGTTGTGCTAAATGGAATCGCAAGGACCTTAAAGGGTTTTATCCCAGAGGTACAAAAGAAGAGCTGACATATTATGCATCTCAGTTTAATAGTATCGAATTAAATGCTACTTTTTATAGATTCTTTCCTCCGGAACAATTTGTGAAATGGTATGATAAAACACCCGATCATTTTAAATTTTTTCCCAAGATAAATCAAGAGATTAGCCATTGGAAACGTTTGAATGATATAGCACAATCAGTAGATAATTACTTGTATGCCGCTTCTAATCTAAAAGAAAAATTAGGTACTACCTTTTTACAAATGCACAGTAATTTCGTACCAAAAGACATTGATAGGGTGATCGCTTTCACAGAAATCTGGCCTAAAGAAATTCCGTTAGCTATTGAATTCAGGCACACTGATTGGTACAATAATAAGACTATAGCAGAAGAGTTATATCATCTATTGGAAGAACATAATATTGCGAATGTTTTAGTTGATACTGCGGGTAGGAGAGATTTGATGCATATGTGTATGACAAATGATGAAGCATTTATTCGGTATGTTGGTGCCAACCATAAAAGTGATTATTCAAGGTTAGATGATTGGGTCAAGAGATTAAAAGAATGGGTTGATCATGGTTTACAAAAAATTCATTTTTTTGTGCATCAGAATTTAGAGGTGGCATCCCCTTTACTTTCGGCTCATTTTATTACCAAATTAAATGCTGAACTAGGCACGAAGCTGGTCATACCAAAATTAGCGAAAAAACCAGATAGTCTGTTCTAATCATAATTAGGGATATTTAAACCAAGAATAATATCCCTTCGTGCTTGTAAAAGTGAATTTTTGCCCTTGAGTTTGATAATGCCATTACCTCCTCTCGGTTTAGACCTGTTTCTAATAGTATTGGTAAGATTGAGATCATCATCAAAATAAAAATCATCAATATGATATTCTTTTTTATCCGGTTCTTTTACAATGATATGAATATGTTGCGGAATAGTCGTATTTGGGTAGGATGCAGGCCTGAAAGTATACAAAGTGTAAACGCCTGAACTGTCTGTTTTTATCCATCCTCGTAAAAAACCATGACGTTTTTCCCATCCTTTTGACGAATTTCTTTTAGGATAAATTCCCTTTTCGTCAGTATGATATACGTATAGAATTATATCTTTGGCAGGAGTTTTCCCATCAATATAATAAACAGTTCCGGTAATTTTTATTTTTTGATTGGAGCTTGTAAATCCTGATATAGTATCAATTGGATTTAAGAATTTATCTCCATATTCATAAATAGCTTTACAACCTTCACATGGACCACCTACCAATTTTTCGGTATCATTTCGATTTTGTGATTTAATACAAGAAGAAGTAAAAAGTATAAAGGCTAATAATAAAAATCTAAAAGTCATTACAAAAAATTTAATATCTAAAGATATAAAATTCTAGAATACAGGCTATTAACTTTATGATAATTTTAACATCAATTAAAAATAAACATCATAAAAAATGCCCTTTTAAGATTTAGTTGTATTCAGATTTGATATAAAGTAAGTAATACCACCTACTAAAACAAAAAGAAGTCCAATCAAACTTTCCTTAGGACGTTCAACCAACATATATCCTAATACCCATATACTGAAAACTATAAAGACAATTTGAATAAATGGTTTTAACGGACTCTTAAAAGCTTCTTTTCTACCTTTAAGCCAGAAAATGGAGGTTACTGTCAAAGTTCCCATTAATTGTAACACAAAACTTGCATATAATAGTACTTCTTCGAAACTACCGGTAAACATTAACACAATACTAATAAAAGCTTGAAGCCATAGCGTTCTTACAGGTATTCCGTTTTTATTTTTTACAGCTATAAGTTTCCAAAGCTTATAATCTTTTGCCATAGCATAAGTAATTCGTGATCCAATCCATAAATAACCACTTACCGTTGCTATTAACTGAATAGCTATAAACGAACTTACCCAAAGCCCGCCATTAGCACCAAATAAATTTGTAAATGAAATAGAAGCTACTTCTACTTTATTAACCAACTGACCAACTGAAGCATGGCGTAGAAATACTATCTGAAGTAAAATATAAAGCACAGTAACCAATAGTGTGCCTACTAATAATGCTTTAGGGAGGTTTCTTTTAGGATCATCAATTTCATCCACAATATATGCTGCAGAGTTCCATCCGGTATAAGCATATGTTACATATAATAATGAAACAGCAAACCCGGGTAATAATATTTCGCTTCTCCATGTATTATCCATATTTATAGCTGTTTCTTGTATTGGAACATAATAAAAACCCAGTACGATTAGCGCTAAGACAAAACCTAACTTTATAAGAGTAGAAACATTTTGAAATCGTCCGCTTTGACCAATGCTTACTGAATGAATGGCTGTGAGTATTAGAATTACAATGATGCCGAACCAATTATTAAATATGTCAGGATTAATAGGCTGTAAATAACTTTTCATTGCCATTGCTGAAATAGCAATAGGTGCGGTAAAACCAACGGTTAATGAGATAAATGCATATAAATACCCTAAAAAAGGATGTATTAATCTAGAAAGAAAAATATAATCCCCACCAGATTCATCAAAATTTGTTCCTAATTCTGCATATGTAAAAGCTCCGATCAATGCTAAAACTCCGCCTAGAGACCATATTAATATAATGCTCCAGGTATTTTGAATATCAGCCAATTGATAACCAAGGCTGGTGAAAACTCCAGTTCCAATCATATTGGCAATTACTAATGCCGCTGCAGTTTTCCAACCAATTTTATGTTTTATAGTCATATATTCTTTAGAAGAATCTCTTATAATTTAAAACTCAATCTTCCAAAGCAATATGCTCCGGTAGTACCCATTTGTACGGGTGCATAGGTGAATACACCAAAAAAGCTATTTTCGAATGCTTGTTTGTCTGGAAATACGTCAAAAAGGTTATTAGCCCCGACAACAAATGTCAATTTATCAGTAAATTTATAGGAAGCACTTAGATCCGTAACTATTTTTTCTCCATGTTCCTGGCTGATACCAAAAGGGAAACCATTTCGGGTAACTTTTCCCCAATAGGTATTTCTAAACATCAAGCCAAACTTGTCTCCAGAGAAATCAATTGTAAATATTGCTTTGTTTTCGGGATTATTAGTTTCTATCAAACTTCTTTCCTGGGGACCAAAATAGACATCTTCTTGTCCTGCGAATGCGGTGGGAAGGTCATTTATTTGATCATCAACTTCATTCTTATTATAGTTATAAAGTAATGAAAAATTTAGCTTGCTACTATTAAAAGGTACTTTATAATTTATAACTAAGTCTATACCTTGTGTTGAAGTATTCACGGCATTGGTAAAAAACCTTGCGGTTGCCACGCCAAAAGGCGCAAACAAATCTCTTAATTCTTGAACAGGATCACCAAAAGGATCATTACCTAAGTTACCCGTAAAAATAATCCTATCGTCTATCTCAATATTATAAGCATCTAATGTTAGTTGAAAATTATCAGATATTTGTGCTGTAAGGCCAATACTTGCACTGATTGAAGTTTCATCTTTTAATTCAGGAATACCTAATAACTCAGCAATCATGCTATCACTTCTGAATGTACCCGAATTCAATAATACGCCATCAACTATATCTGTTGTAATGTTATTAAAAAATTGTTGGTGTAATGAGGGCGCTCTGAATCCTGTACTTACAGCGCCTCTCAAGGTAAAATTGCCGGTTAGTTTATATCTTAAAGCGAGTTTTCCATTTACAGTACTTCCGAAATCGCTATAGTTTTCAAAACGACCAGCAACACTTACCATAAATTGCTCTGTAAAATTTAGCTCAAAATCTGCATATATGCCAACTGAAGTTCTGCCTTCGCCTACTACATTATTAGGGGAAAATCCTGGAAATGAATTTGCACCATCTCCTTCAAATGAACCGGATTCACCCGCGTTTATTTTATAATTTTCATACCTAAACTCTACACCAAAAGCAGTACTCAATCCGCTCATGACATCATCATTAAACTTGGCAATATCTAGGTTTACCGTATTTTGCAAAAAGGCATGACTTCCGGCATCAAAGCGAATAGGGCTATTAGCTCCAAGTGCATCATTTACAGTATTGTTTACAGTAAAATCAAATTTATTATTACCAATAGTATTACTCACATCAAATTTCCAATCTCCAAATTTAGTTTTAAACCCGGCAATTAAGGAAAGATCAGTTACATCTGATTCCAGTTCAGGTTGAAATCCATTCGGAAATATTTCTAATACATGACCTTCTGATGGTAATCTTCTAAAACCAAACCCTGTACCTGATCTAAAATTAGTTCCTCCAGAAGCGTAAATTTCTCCATTTCCACCAATAGGTAATGATAAATTGGCAAATAATTGAACATTTTGAATCTCGGCATCACCTACCTGAAAATTAAAATCATCTCTTGTCAGTCCGGCTGCTGCTATTAGTTCATCATCTCTTTCTCTCGCACCATCGTTTGAAAAAGGATAGGCAAAGAAATTACCTAAATCTGATTGGTCATAGATAACCAGTTCATGATTACCAGATCTACTTGTTTTTTGTCTGTCATTAAATTCTGCTGATAAATTTAGTATTCCGTCGTTACCTATTTTTGTGCCATAGTTAAGGTTTATATTTGCAGTTTCACCATCACCTTCAGAAGTTGCTCCATAGGTAGTTGCTACTTCAAGCCCTACAGATTTTTTCAATACCAAATTAATAACTCCTGCAATCGCATCAGAGCCATATTGTGCCGAAGCACCATCTCTGAGCACTTCAATTCTTTCAATAGCTGAGGTTGGAATAGAAGAGAGGTCGGTTCCTACAGAACCATTACCAACGGTTGATTGATTATTTACTAGTGATGTTGTATGTCTTCTTTTACCATTAACAAGTACTAAGACCTGATCGGGCCCTAAACCTCTCAAGGATGCCGGATCAATATGTTCTGTACCATCAGATGCCGACTGCCTGGTTGAGTTAAATGAAGGTATTAAATTAGCCAACATGTCATTTAACGTGGTTTGCGATACGGTAGTTTTTATATCAGAAATATCTACTATATCAACAGGAACAGGCGTTTCTAATTTTGTCATTCTGGGATTTCTACTTCCTACAAGTACAATTTCATCTAATGCTTTTGATTCAGATACCATTATTATAGTCATATTATTGCTTCCGGTAATTTCCTGAGTTTTATATCCAATAATTGAAAAGACCAATACAGCATTTTCCTGGTCTGTTGTAACGGAAAATACTCCGTCAAAATCTGTTATTGTACCGGTAGTTGTTCCTTTTACTAATATATTAACACCTGGTAATGGTAGATTATTAGCATCTACAACCTTTCCTGTGAAAACATTTTGACCCAATACAATTGTATATGTCAAACTGATGAATAAAACTAAAAGTAGCTGTTTCATAATTTTTTATTTAGGATTTATCATTCGAAGATATATTTTTTACTAGTACTTATACCATAAATTATCTTAAAATGGAAAGTTTTTTAAATTTGAGTAAATTTGTAAAAATTAGAATCCATTAAAGATAAATTAATTGAAAAGTAAAGCTCCTGACGATAAAGTTTCATTTCAGCATTCTTTTAAAGTAAAGTTGCATGATATAGATGCCTTAAATCATGTTAATAATATTGTGTATTTGCAGTGGGTACAAGAAATTGCTTATATGCATTGGGACACATTGGCACCTGCAGCCATAAAAGATATATATGTATGGATGGTATTACGTCACGAAATAGACTATTTAAATCAAGCCTATGTTAATGATACTATAACTATTTATACTTGGATTGACGAAACCCAGGGTGTAAAATCAACAAGAATTGTGCATATCTATTGCGAAGACAAACTATTGACGAAATCAAAATCTACATTTTGCCTACTCGATAAACAAACACTAAAACCCAGGCGTATCGACAAGGATATTTTAGAGTTGTTTACAAAATAGAGCTAACTGTTACTTTGTATATCTGAAGCCACTTTTTGAACTTCATCCAATACGCGTAACAAATTACCACTCCAAAGTTTATGTATCTGATCTTCAGTATATCCACGTTTGATCAGTTCAAGCGTTACATTAAAAGTTTCTGAAGCATCTTGCCAACCTTCAATACCGCCACCACCGTCAAAATCTGAACTGATACCAACATGGCCAATTCCGATAAGGTTAACCATATAGTCAATATGATCAACAAAGTCAGAAACATTAACCGGCGGAAATTTTTCATTGATTTCTTTGTTTCTTGTATTAGCAATTTTGATTATCTTTTGACGAGCATCATAATAGTTCTCCTGTTCATCTTTGGGTAAATTATTAATCTCTTTCCATTCTAAAAATTCTGTGTTCAATTCTTTTCCAATTTTATGATACAATTCTTTATTTGCCTTATCATTAGCTTCAGATTTACCTGTATGTACATAACTACTTAGTGCCACCGCTTGTACAACCCCCTTGTTAGCCTTAACCATTCTCAATAATTCGTCATCTAAATTACGGCTATGGTCACATAAAGCCCTGGCTGAAGAATGTGATGCTATTACCGGTGCTTTTGATAATTTGATCATCTGTTTGATAGCTTCTTTTGAAGGATGTGAAATATCGATCATCATACCATATTTGTTCATTTCGGCTAATACTTGTTTTCCAAATTCACTCAATCCATTATGCAACCATATACTATCTTTTTCTCCGGTATTTGAATCACTGAGTTGGCTATGTCCATTATGGGCTAATGACATATATCTTCCACCGAGGTCATAAAATTTCTTTACATTACCGATATCTTCACCAATCGGATATCCATTCTCAATACCAATCATAGCTACTTTTTTACCCGAAGCATTTATTCGACGTACATCGTCAGAGCTTAGAGCCAATTCTATTTGATCTGGTGCATAGCGTTCTATCAATCTATGGATTGCATCAAATTTACTCATAGCATTGTCATATGCCTTTTTATACCCATTAGTATTTAAAGAATCTTGACCTGTATATACTATAAACCAAGCAACGTCTAAGCCGCCTTCTTTCATTTTTGGGAGATTCACCTGGTTCTCTAAGCGTTGTGTATAATTTATGGTATCTGTAAAATTATTTATATTGATATCATTATGCGTATCCAAAGTGATCACGCGCTCATGAATTTCTTTTGCAAATTGATTTAATTCTTCTGTTGTCATTTTCTTTTCATTACAGGAATAAAAAATTAAAACTAGCATTAAAAGGATCAATTTAAACGGTTTCATGAAATTCTGATTTTGTTTGAGTAAATATAGTAAATCTATAGTTAAGTCAAATAAATTAGCAAATCGTTAATATCCCAGAGGAAAAACTTAAATATTATTATAAAAAAAGTTAATTTTTTTTACATTATTAACTAATTTCATTATATTTGTGTAACTTTTGTTACATTATTAACTTTTATAATAGTGTCTAATGGTTATGTCCTACAATTATTGTCATTTTGAGGTATATCGCTAACCAGGTTGTCTTCAAAAAAATGTACGACGTAAAATTGACTAACTATTTTTTGAAATTGATCTTCCGGTAACAATCCTTAGAGATCTATATTTGATAACAGTATTTAAAAACATATGAAAAAGGTCCTATTTTGATTAGGGCCTTTTTTATTATCTTGGGATAAAAAATAATTATGGGTTTTCTATTATTTATCATTTCCATAGTATTAACCATACTAACGGTTCCATTAGGTATGCTTTATACAGTATTCAAATTTATTTTCAATAATAAGTTTGTATTATTATTCAAGGTCAGTAATGGATATTTCTACAAATTTGCATTAGCGATCGATCAAATGGGTAATGTGGCTATGCAAGACCTGTTTAATGATATTTTTATCATAAAAAATGATTTCAGGTTTGGAGATGAAGATGAGACCATTTCAAGTGTTTTAGGAAAAAATGAACGCGCAAATACCCTTTCGCGATTTGGAAAAATAATAATTAAAATTTTAAATTTTATTGATCCAAATCATGCATTAAATTCTATCGAAGAAGGACCATAAATGTTTGAATGAATTATTTATAGTACTTTAGTAACAATATAAACATAATATAAAAAGACATCGTATGTATATTTCAAGACTTTGTAAAAATTCCTTTTTTTTGGTTTCCCTACTTCTATTTATGATTGGTTGTAAAGATGTTCAACAAAATAAAGAGTCAACGACTCCTGAAGAAGAAATCAAATCAACAGTGGTTGATGAAAAAGTTCCCAATCAAAAACTTACAGCGGAACATCAAATTACCTCAGCCTTATTTGCGGCACCAAAAGAAGTTAGGGCAGGAGCCAAAGTTTATGGATATGATGAAAAAGGTAGTTTTGTGACGCTGAGAGAGGGTTCAAATGATATGATATGTATTGCCGATAATCCCACTAAAGATGGATTTGAAGTGGTAAGCTATCACAAGGATCTAGAGCCTTATATGGCCAGAGGAAGGGCCTTGAAAGCAGAGGGGAAATCATTTGGTGAACGTAGAGATATAAGAGAAAAAGAAGCAATAGAAGGAGCACTCGCCATGCCAAGAAAATCGGCTACCTTGCATATTCTATACGGAGAGAATGGTTGGTTTGATATTGATAGTATTAAAATTAGAAATGCCAAATACCGTTATGTAGTATATATTCCTTTTGCAACTCAGGCTAGTACGGGATTATCATTAAAACCGAATGCTCCTGGACATCCCTGGCTCATGTTTCCGGGTAAGGCTAATGCTCATATTATGATTACACCTCCATCGGGTGAGGATAAATAAGTTTATAATTAATATAAAAAGATCATGAAAAATCATAGCACATACTTCACTTTACTGATGTTATTTCTTTTTGTTGGAATTTCTGCCCAAGAGAAAACAGATTCTATTATAAAAATGGATACTGAAGGTTTTAGAGAGATTATTGTACAAGTGAATAATTTATATATCGCAGGGCAACCAAAGAAAAAAGGCCTAGATAAATTAAAATCCTTAGGAGTTACCACTGTTGTTAATTTAAGGACCGATAGAGAAATGGATAATCGAAATATCGTGCCATATGATGAGGCATCTTATATAGACAGCTTAGGAATGAAATATGTACATATTCCCCTTGGTGGAAAAGATAACCCATATACGCCAGAGGCTTTAACGAAATTTAATGACGCGATTGATCAATCTGAAGGGAAGGTATTATTGCATTGTACGGTAGCCTGGCGTGCCAGTCATTTATGGGTATCATATTTAGTGAAATATAAAGGAGTAGATATAGACAAAGCCATAAAACTTGGAAAACAGATCAATCTCGGTACACTTCCATTAGAGAGTTTCCTGAACAAAGAAATAACATTAAAAACACCAGGATTTTAAATCGGTTATACTCGATGAAGGCCTTATTGAAAAGTATCTCAGAGTGCAATGAATGTGCTGCCCATCTACCATTAGGGCCAAATCCAATACTTACAGCACATTCGAAAAGTAAAATTATTATAATTGGTCAAGCCCCCGGGCTGGCTGTTCATAAAAGCAGTATTCCTTGGGATGATAAAAGTGGGGATAATTTGAGAGCATGGTTGCAATTATCGAAAACTGACTTTTACAATCCCGAAAAAGTTGCACTACTCCCTATGGGATTTTGTTATCCGGGAAGAGGAAAATCAGGTGATCTGCCACCCCGTAAAGAATGCGCACCTTTATGGCATCACAAAGTGTTGAATTTGATTGAAAATGCTGAATTAACCGTTCTTATAGGCAAGTATGCACAAGATTATTATTTAGGAAAAACTGCAAAAAAAACATTAACTGATACCGTGAAAAATTTTAGGGATTATCAACCCAACTATTTGGTATTGCCTCATCCATCACCAAGAAATAATATATGGAAGGCAAAAAATCAATGGTTTGAACAAGAAGTGATACCAATTGCACGTCAAACCGTAAGCAATTTACAACTCTAAATAGGTTAAACTGTATCGAATTACTGCGATTGTAGCACTTTTCTTAACATTCCAATCTATATTATTAACATTCAGTTAATTCTTAAGAATTCCTTTAGATTTTGTTTATAGGATTGCAACTTTAAATGTTATGGATAATATACAATCGAATATAAGATTTGCGAATTATGAAAAAGGTATTTTTAACTGTATTAGCAGTAGCAATAGGATTTATAGGGTTTGCACAAGATAAAGTGAATGAACCTCAAAGATTAAAATATGTAACTATTGCGCCAGACGGGTCTGTAGGTATTACAATTTATGATGATATGAGAGAAGATACTATCAAATTAGAATCGGCAATTAGATTCTACAGATACGAAATACTTGATCCTATGACAAGTGAGTTGGTGTTTTCATCAAAAAACAATGGTAAAGCATGTAGTATTGATAAAACTAAAATAGCATCTGGCACTTATAATTTAAGACTATATACGTCAAATTTTGTCATTACATCTAAGATAGCATTTGGAGCACGAAGCAAGATGGCTGCATCATTGCAACCGATAGGTGAGATCGTAGCGTCCAAATAACGGAAAGAATACTATTCGGAAAGCAAAAAGTCAATAGCCTCAGCAAGAAGTACCATCATTTGCAGTTAAAATTGTTATAGAATTATACCTCTAATTAGGTCATACTATTTTGAATTACTGTTATTATCATACTTTTCTTGTATTCTAATCCATATTATTGCTCATTTATTTAAAATCTTAAGAATTCCTTTAGATTTTGTTTATAACCTTGCAGTGTTAAAATCATGGCAAAAATTTGTCATGCAATATTATTATAAACCTAAAAACATTAAATTATGTTAAAGAAAGTGATCACCGTAGTTATTTTAGCTACACTATTAACTTCATGTGTTTCAAAAAAGAAATATGTTGAATTAGAACAAAATTTAACCGACACGAAAGGTCAGTTGCAAAAAACAACTATCGAAAAGGAAGACCTTGAAGCTAAGTTTGCAGAAATTAATAAAAGAGTTGAAGTGTATAACGCTAAAATTAATTCTTTGAAGCAAGAAAACGATGAAAAAATAGACTTGGTAGATAGCGGCAATATGGTATTGTCTAAAAATATGCGTAACAATTTAAACGCAACGCTTTCTAAATTATCTCCGGAAGAATTGTCTGGAGCAAAGACCTTAAAGGATTCTATGAATTTGGCCATATCTTATAAATTGAAAAAATCAATTACAGAAAATGAATTGAGCAGTGATGATGATATTGATATAGATGTAAATATTGACAAAACAGTTGTAATGATAACAGTTGCTGATAGTTTACTTTTTAAAACAGCTAGTTATCGTGTAAGCCCTAAAGCGAATAGTTTTCTTCAAAAATTAGCCGATGTTATTAGTTCAGAGGTTAGTATGGATGTAATGGTTGAGGGGCATACAGATTCAAGAAGTATTCGTACTGAGAAAATTGATGATAACTGGGATCTAAGTGTAAAAAGAGCTACTTCGATAGTTAGAATATTACAAAATAAATATAAAATTGATCCTTCAAGATTAATTCCTTCAGGAAGAAGTAGTTATGTGCCTTTGGCAGACAATGAAACCAGAGAAAATAGAGCGCGTAACAGACGTACCAATATTATAATAATGCCGAATTTAAACAAATTCTTTGCCTTATTGGCCAACGAAGAAGTAGTAAATAACTAATAACCTTAAGTTCGCATTCGTCAAAAGAATTTTTAATTCAATTGAACATAGTAAAGACTCAATATTTTTATATTGGGTCTTTTTCATTTAATAGCTATATATAAAATAGTGAGATTTGTTGAATTTCAATAAATTTCTATTTATGCGCAGCATATTAAAAACTGATGAACATACTATTTATATAAAGTTTTTTCACTAAATTTATATGCGTTTAATCATTATTTCTCGATGATATCAAATCTTAAATTTAGTATTCATGAAACCAACGTGATTAGAATAGCTATTAAACTTAATTGGAAATGATTATTTTAATCTTCAATGGTTCCATCTGATAATTGGAAAACTATAAAGATAAACAGATGAACTTTTCAAAGAAAAATTACGACTTGTCCACCTTTGGTGTAAAACACAATAAAACAAATAAATTTTATGTGAGAAAAACACGGAGCTTCTTCTCGCACCAACAATTAGCTTTAGCATTTCTAGCTTTCCTATTTAGTTTAGGAATTTTGACCTCAATTCAAGCACAAGATGGGTTTAAACAATTCAGTGGTGTCGTTCTTGATAGTCAAACAGAAAAACCTTTGACCTTCGCGTCACTTTTAGTTAATGATACCAATATCAGTACTATTTCTAATTCAGATGGTGAGTTTCTGTTGAAAATTCCAGATAGCATAATCGATGCCAGAATTACAGTATCATTTATCGGTTATCATAAAAAAATTATTCCCTTATCGGAATTTAAGAAAAAGAGAACACGAATAATGCTTATCCCTTCGATAACAACATTACCGGAGATTAGTCTTTCACTGCCAACAGATGCTAAGGCGCTTGTAAAAGAGACACTTGAGAAAAAGGGTGATAATAACCTAAATGAGCACTCAATTATGACTGCTTTTTACCGTGAAATCATCAAAAAGCGAAAAAAAAATGTATCATTGGCAGAGGCTATTGTCAATGTATATAAGCAGCCGTATTCATCATTAAAAAAAGATAATATAAAACTATATAAAGCGAGAAAAAGTACTGATTATACAAAACTTGATACACTCGCTTTAAAATTGCAGGGTGGACCCTATAATGCATTATATATAGATCTGATGAAATATCCTGAATATATGTTTACTAATGATGTAATTGATCTGTATAGCTTCTATTTTGGGCCCTCAACAACCATCAATGAAAAACCTGTATATGTTGTGAATTTTAAACAACGAAATGAAGTAACCGAACCATTGTACTATGGAAAACTATTTATCGATGCTAAAACTCTGGCATTGACCAGTGCAGTGTACAGTCTTAATGTTGAAAATAAAGAATTGACCAGTAAACTATTCGTAAAGAAAAAGCCCAAAGATGTTTTTGTATATCCTACTCAGGCAGCATATAGAGTTGATTATCGTGAAAAAGATGGGAGATGGTACTATGGATATAGTAATGTACAATTAACCTTTAAAATTAAACGTAAAGGCAAGATATTTAATTCTATATATTCGTTAGTTAGTGAGATGGCCATTACCGACTGGAAAGTTAATGCTGACAAAGAAAAGGTTAAATTTAAAGAGCGATTGCGGCCTTCAGTGATTATCAGTGATGAGGCATCAGGTTTTTCCGATCCCGAATTTTGGGGTGCCTATAATGTCATTGAACCTGAGAAATCAATTGAATCAGCCATTAATAAGATTAGACGCCAATTAAAAAAGATAAGTAAAAGCTGAAAATTTCATATTAGCCTTTCAAATAAATTCAATTTAGTCATGGGCTTGTCGTTTTGGACAATTCCCAAATTTTAACAGCAAAGAATTTCTGGCTATTCGCTATAATAGTTAGGCCTTTTTTAGGTGCTTCTTTTATTTTATTTATTAAAACCTTCTACCTATTCCATGCCTCGATAGAGTGATATTTTGAAATAATAAATCCTATTTTTCGTTTTTGATTAAACCATTTAGACTAATAACAGTCTTATTAGGTATAAAACAAAAAAATGAAAATTATGAATAAGGAAAATAATAAAAAAATTGTCAGTTTAGCATTGTTGTTATTTTTTGTTGTAAATGGGCTTTTCGCTCAAGACATAACTACTGTCAATGCCCTGGATAATGGTATTAATGAACATCTTGATTTGGAAGCCGTTGCTTCAATTTTTGGAGACTCGAAAGATCTAGAGGATTTTGAGAGGCAATTGAATGATCCTAAAATTCAAATATCCAATCTTGATTTAAATGAAGATACAAATGTAGATTATCTCCGTGTTGTTGAAACGGCTGAAAATGATATCCATGTAATAGCAATTCAGGCTGTTTTGGGTAAAGATCAATTTCAAGATGTAGCTACCATAGAGGTCGAAAAAGATAGTAATGAAAAAACGAGTATTCAAGTGGTCGGTGATATTTATGTGTATGGCCCGAATTACATAATTGAGCCTGTCTATAGATACAGACCTGTAATTTTTTCATTGTTTTGGAGGCCATTTTACCGCCCGTACAGATCGGTCTTTTACTGGGGATATTACCCGAAACACTTCCATTTTTGGCACCCACACCATGTACATACCTATAGCAGAAATGTACATCTACATGTAAATGTAAAGCATACTTATAAGCATACACATGTACGTAGAAGTACAAAGGCGATTCACATACATAGCAAAGTAAGGCGCAATGATTTTGCAAAAAAATATCCTAATAAATCATATACGGCCAGGATAGCTGGAGTAAATAAAGCGAATGGTACCAAAAAAAGGGCAGTGGAAGTGAATCAAGCCAATGGCGATCAATACCGTGCTGCAGGTGTAAATAAACCAGATGGCACTAAAAAGAGAACAGCAGGTGTAAAAAAAGCCGATGGTACTAAAAAAAGAGTGGCTGGCGTAAACCAAGTGGATGGCGATAAATACAGAGTTGCTGGAATCAATAAGCCAGATGGAACCAAAAAAAGAGTAGTAGGTGTAAATAAAGCTGACGGCACGAAGAAAAGAGCCTATGCCGTTCAAAAGCCCGACGGTAGTAAAAAAGTGATAAAGGCTAAGAAGAATCCAAATACAAAGAAAAAGCATAAAGGGAAAAAAGGTGCAAAAAATAAAAAAGGCAAAAAGAAGAAGAAATAAATAAATAATAGCATAATAGCAGAGCCAAAAACTTTGCTATTTTTTTTGAATATATATTCTTTTTTTGTGTACCAATAATTTTGAATCATTTCATGATTTTCTTAAAATCAAATAGAAAACCTATATTTGTTGAAGTTTTGGTAAGTATCAATTGCTCAAACGAGCACTGTTTCTGTTTTTTAAACAATTAAAGTTGACAGTTGGCCAGATAACCACAACGTGGTTATTTTTAATTTTCATATTAGAATTTAAGGGCACCATTGGAAGCTTTGGATGGAAACATATTTAATAATACATTTATAACATCAAGAAAAATTAATGGCGAAAAAACAAGAAACTTTTGGTAAGAAAGAAAGAGAAAAAAAACGTTTAAAGAAGCGTGAAGATAAACAAAAAAGAAAAGAAGAACGCAGAGCAAATTCTAAAGGTGGCGGATTCGAAAACATGATTGCTTATGTCGATGAATATGGACAGCTTACCGATACTCCGCCGGATCCTTCAAAGAAAGTAAAGATCGATGCCTCAAGTATAGAAATAGGTATTCCTAAAATGGAAGATAGGGAAGATGCTGTTGATCCGATACGAAAGGGGAAAGTTGCATTCTTTGACTCATCAAAAGGTTTCGGGTTTATTCAAGAACAAGACACGCAAGAGAAATTTTTTGTTCATATAAGCGGATTGTTAGAAGAAGTAATTGAAAATGACAAAGTAAGTTTTGAACTTGAACGTGGCCAAAAAGGAATGAACGCGGTGAATGTTAAGAAAATTTAGATTGTTTTTTGTAAAGAGTTCTAAGGACTACATTGCTAAACTGTCGCAATAAGTTTTATAGAAACCGGGTTTGGTAAGCCCAAAGCTCATAAATAAGCGTACTTTTGCATTTTTAATTAAAGAAATTAAAGTATGCCTACATTTTTAGAATTAGGAATTCATAAGGATTTTGTGAAGGGACTAAAGGAACTTGGAATTAAAGAACCAACTGAAATACAAGAAGCTGCCATTCCCATTTTATTAGAATCCAATACCGATTTTATAGGACTAGCCCAAACCGGAACAGGTAAAACAGCTGCCTATGGACTTCCTTTATTACATCATATTGATGCTGCTTCACCAGTAGTTCAAGCGTTGATTTTAGCTCCTACAAGAGAATTGGCCCAGCAAATAAAAAAGCAACTGTTTAAGTTTACAAAATATATTGATGATACCATTTTTGCCGAAGCTGTTTATGGTGGTGAAAAAATAGAAAAGCAACTAAAATCGTTGCAAAGAACTACACATATTATCGTTGCCACCCCCGGTAGGTTAATTGACTTGATTGAAAGAGGAGAAGTAAATTTGAAAAATATTACTACACTAGTGTTAGATGAAGCAGATGAAATGTTGAGTATGGGTTTTAAACAAGATTTGAATAGAATTTTACGATATACCAGTGGAACGAGGAATTCATGGTTGTTTTCGGCAACCTTTCCGGAAGAAATTCAACGAATCATCAAAACTTATATGTCACCAAATGCTGTGCGGGTTGAGGTAAATAAGAATACACTTGTTAACGCTAATATTACCCATCAGTATATCAAAACGTCTGTAAAGGAAAAAGTAAGACTATTGACGCAGTTGTTAGACAATAGAGGGGCAGATAGAGGTATAATTTTTTGCAGAACCAAAGCGGGTACGCAAAACCTGACTGCTGTATTGAAAGAAGAAGGGTTTTCTGTAGCGGCTTTAGAAGGCGATATGCAGCAAAGAGATCGCGATAAAGTAATGCGGGCTTTCAAAAAAGGGACTTTGCAGGTACTTGTTTCGACAGATGTTTCTGCTAGGGGAATTGATGTCAATAACTTAGCTTTTGTCATTCATCATCAGCTACCTGAAATATTAGAATACTATACGCATAGGAGTGGTAGAACAGCCAGAGCTGGAAAAATGGGAGTCTCAATAGCCTTGATCATTCCCAGCGAGTTGCAGAAAATACATGAAATTCAGAAAGCATTGGGAATTGAATTTAAAGAAATTAGCATTTAAATAATGGATCCATTATAATCAAAAAGGCCAAATTTTAGGATTAAACTAAAACTCGGCCTTTGTTTATTATTTCCTGATGGAACCCTAAGACGTAGGAATTTATCTATAACGTCTCTTCATATTCCATAGATTACCTTTCGTGTTATTAATTTGTAATCTATTTTGATAGTTGCTTATAGTTGTCATAATTTTTAGTTTTAGTTGTTATTTATATTAATTTTACCTGTAACGTCTTTTCATGTTCCAAAGATTACCTTTAGTATTGCTAATTTGTAATCTGCTTTGATAGTTGCTTATAGTTGTCATAATTATTATCTTTTGTTTTTAATTGATTTACACTTAGTAGACGAGATAAAATCATTTTTGTTACAGTACTGTGTATTACAAAGTACTATTTTAACACTTATTTAACAATAAATCCTTTAAAAACAATACATTATAAATAGTAAAAATATTTTAATAAACTTGTTTTATGAAAGGAGGAGAGGTGTGAAAAATCTTATTTTGGAGGAATCTTTTTAATTTCTGATATAAAGTCTTTCTATTATTCACCTCCAAAATAAATAACTTAACAGAAATTTTAAGTACATCAGTTAATACAGTAAATTTGTAGCATGGGATTAACCAATAACGATATATTAAAAAAATTGAGAGTAGCTCATAAGCTACGTGACGATGATATTGTAAAAATTTGTGGATTAGTAGATTTCAAGGTTTCCAAAAGCGAACTCGGTGCACTTTTCAGGAAAGAAGGTCATCCAAAATATATGGAATGCGGAGACCAGTTCTTGCGTAATTTTTTGAATGGGTTGGTCATTCATTTGAGGGGTCCTATGCCTAAAAAGAATACATAGTCCATTGTAAATTTGAATAGAATTAACAAGTTCCAACTTATTTAAATTAGATAAAAAAAATAGGGCTGAATTTTATTTTCTAACTAAAATTCAGCCCTTGTTGTCTTTAAAATAAACCTAGTTGGTTTAACATTTAATTCCTGTGAACCTGGCTCTTTCATCTTCGTAAGTATTTATTGTATGATACTTCAGTTTAATTTGCTCTTTGACGAAGTTAGTAACCCTTTGTCTTATGTGATTAATAGGTTTCATAACGTATAGTTTAATTGATTTATAAAATGTTTAATTAGCTGTAACGTCTCTTTGTGTTCCAAACAGTACTTTTCGTTGTACTAATTTTTAGCCTGTAATGATAGTTATTTAAAGTTTTCATAATTGTAAGGTTTTAATTGTTGTTGATTTTGATTTTATCTGTAACGCCTTTTCAAATTCCACGTATTACCTTTAGTGCTACTAATTCTTAATTTTTCTTGATAGTTGTTTAAAGTTCTCATAGTTTCTTAGTTTTATTTAGTTAAATTAATTGTTGTTTTAGTTTTCTGTTTCTTATTTGTAACGTCTGTATGTATTCCAAACGAGTCCTTTAGTTGTGTTCAAATTTTTAATGCTTCGATGGTTATTTAAAGTTCTCATAATTTCAGTTTTTTTATTGTTTTATACTTACTAGACGCAACAGAATTAAAAATGTTACAGTACTATGCATTACAAAGTACTATTTTAACACTTATTTAACAATAAATACTTTAAAAACAGTAGAATAGGGGAGTTTGAAAAGAATAAAAAAATAATATTAACAGTATTTTTTTAATTTTAACTGTATATTCTTCATTGCATTTCATGTTATAAGTCTAATATGCATATGATAATTATCATTTGGAATGCAATTTTATTGAACTAATTTTATTTCAAGAATTAAAATGTAGTATTATGAATCGTTCAACAAAAGATGATAAATCACGTGCAGATTTTGAAAAGAAAATTTTAAAGGTGGTATTACAAGTACAGCCATACGTAAAACACCGGTTATATACTGCAGAAACTTCAGGGATCATACCTCGTAACATGTATAAAAGCAATGGGATAATTGATGATTCCATCGTAAAATTATATGAAGGTAACAAAGAAAAAATTGAAGATAGTTCAGAATTAAAACTAGAACTTTTTTCTTTGGTAAGTGATAGTTTAGATAAATTGTATGAAAAAGAAGAATTCCATAAATACACATTAAGTACCAGTAAAATTTTAAGTAAAGAATTAGAAAAACTGGAAGAGAAATTTGAAATGGATTTGGATGAAGACCTATTGATGAATGACGAATTAGATGATATATCATACCATCAAGCTGATGATAAAAAACCAACTTTTTTGTATTCTGATGCCGAAAAAAATATAATCAATACACTTGAAATACATGATTCAAGAAAAGATCTAGGCGAAGAAAAAAGAATCGCATTCAATAAAATATACAATTGGCTACCATTTGAAACTTCAAATATTTTGGATCTCTTTATTTTTGGTAAATTATCCTATAAAGAAATTGCCAAGGTAAAAAACGTAGATACTTCAGAGGTAAAAAATACCATTCAGGCGGTTAGCAAAAATTTAAGAAAGAACTTAAATTAGCATGACTGCTTAAAAGGGAGCATAGCGTTAATTCTTATTTATAAAAAAAGTAGTATTGTATTATTACTTTCCCAAATGCAATAAATAGTTTATATTCAATAAAATCATCATATTTTTAATTTTTTACGCAAAAGATCATTTTTTTTGTGATTTTTTAGGTGCTTCTCATACTAATAAGATGTAATTGATTTTTAAATGCATAGAAAAAAAGAGTTTATTGATATTATTAAGCAGCACGAAGGAATAATTTATAAGGTATCTAAAGTGTATGCAAATGATAAAGAAGACCAGAAAGACCTTTATCAGGAAATTGTCTATCAATTGTGGAAATCGGTTGATTCTTTTAAAGGAAAAGCCAAAATCAGTACTTGGATATATAGAATCGCCTTGAATACTTCAATTACATTTTTAAACCAACAGAAAAGAAAAAGTCGTCAAGTGGCTGTAGATTTTGAATTGCTCGATGGAATAGACGATCAAGATTCGATAATGGAAGAGCGGATACAAACTTTATACACACATATAAAAGGGCTCAATATAATAGAAAAAGGTCTAATTTTATTGTTCCTGGAAGGGAAAAGTTATGATGAAATAGCGCTGGTAACCGGATTCACAAATACCAATGTAGGAACTCGATTAGGAAGAATTAAACAAAAGTTAAAAGATCAAATTAAAAAATAGGACATAATGGAACTAGAAGAAATGAAAACCCTCTGGAGCGAAATGTCTCAGGAGATTGAAAAGCAACAAAGATTAACAGATAAATTAATTATAGACATGACTCAAGAACGATATACCTCGAAATTTAGTAAAATTCAAATGTATGAAAGTATAGGAGCACTGGTATGTTTCTCCATCGCGTTTTTTATTATCGCCAATCTGGGAAAACTAGACACTTGGTATTTAATGACTTTCGGGGGTATTGCAGTAGCTTTTTTAATACTGATGCCAATACTTGTGTTGCGATCAATTAACAGAATAAAACGACTTAACATTGCTACAAATAGCTATAAAGAAACGATCATTGGTTTTACCAGAGCCAAAAAAGAATTGTTATCCACGCAACGTTTTGGAATTTATCTAAGTTTTGTCATCGTACTTGTAATCATGCCCGTTACTTCAAAAATATTGAACAATAAGGACTTTTTTATAATGGACCACGGTGTGCGGCTTTGGATCTTAGTACCCATACTTTTTCTATTTCTTTTTTTCTTTTCAAGATGGGGATATGGTTGTTATAAAAGTATTACCAATTCAGCCGAAAATATATTAAATGAATTGGAAGATTAAATCGATAAAAAATTAACCTACCTATATTTTTTTCAACAAGAAGTCATATACTATAAGGGTAGAAAGGGATAAATTTTCAACTTATGATAGTACTCTTGCTACAATTTTTAGTGTTTCTATTTAAAATGTTTTTTTAAAAATCGTTCAGCATTTTCAGATAGTATACGAGCGATGATCTTATCGGCTTTTATCATATTCCTTTTAACTTTTAGGTCGGCATTTTTCATATAATTGTAAGCATGCCTTTCTAAAAAATCAGCCAAATAAGGCAATTCCTCGGCCGTCCAAAAAGCATTTAATGGGTCAATGATTCCGTCAAAATCTGTTCCCAGT